>Ga0208195_1000084_pt1 | contig 126178 bp, 109 predicted proteins | sample AD_UKC077_MetaG_FD_184441 | JGI IMG/M metagenome (GOLD analysis project Ga0208195, IMG submission 184441) | Active sludge microbial communities of municipal wastewater-treating anaerobic digesters from USA - AD_UKC077_MetaG (SPAdes) (version 2) | ecosystem: Engineered > Bioreactor > Anaerobic...
ACACTAAAACCTCTCGGGGTTTGCCAGGCGGCAGGGGCAGAAGGCCCCTGAGAGTGCCTCCCCGTTAAAGAATTGAAATAAATTAAAAAAATACTCGGTTATTTGGATTTAATACAACAATAACAAAAACTATATTCTGAAAATCTTCATCTTGCGCTAATTCTTTAATTTTGGGAATAGTTGTTAAATGATCATAGTCTTCATTTGCTAAAAAAACTGCGCATTTCAAACTGTATGGTTTCTCAAAAGCTTTGTTTAAACGACTCCTTAAAATATATTCACTATCAATGTTGGTTGAGAACAAAGTAATTTCAGATTCTCTGTAAATATTGTCCTTGAAAATACTTTTTTCTAAATCTTTATCGACTTGAGCATATTTTAGCACATTAACTATATCTTTAAATTGATTCCTAACGCTTTCTTTTGCGTGCTCAATTTCTTTTATTGGTAAAGATGAGAACTCAATTAAAAAGTCACCACCTGGTGTCTTTGTAACGATTCCTTTTTCGTCAATAAAGGATAGTATTTCTGGAATTTCTTTTTCAAAACTAGAACCATAAAAAAGTGAGGTAATGTTCTCAGTTGAGGGAGTAACCGAACTTCCTTCTTCTCCAGTTATTTCAATTACTTTATATAATACGTTAAGAAGCAAAATTCCCTTAAATACTTTTGTGTAATTTTCACCATGCTCCTGAATTCTTTGAATATTTAGACGATATTTATCAAGCACCTGGTTAAATCTTGCCTCCTGATCATTTTCAAATGCATTGGCAAAGAAATCCCACAAATAATCAGCCGTAAGTAAGCGTTCTCCATTTAGCTCCTTTTCTAAATAATTCAGAAATCCAAATTCTTTATCGTATAAGAACCCAAAAATACTTCTATTGGTAGAACCTAAATTTCTAGCTATAAAGGTGGACAAATAGGCTGAATATGGGTGGATAGGGAAAAGGTCCTTCATTTTTGATTTTGCAGACGCACTGTGGTTATTGGTCAATAAATTAATTAAATCATCCCATTGTGTTGAGCCCTCATATATTTCTGCTTGCTGTCTGCGCCATTCTTCAACATTTATTTTTTTAATGCTTGCCGCAATAATATGATATGTCGTAATAGGTTCCATGCGATATGGAATAATATGAAACCTATCATTCATTCGTGATAAATCTTCTTTGGGTATAGTATGTTGGTGGGGAGTTCTGTGACTAATTAAGTACAAAAAGATGTTGTTTTTCTCACTTAATTCTGCAATATTTTGTAGTTGGTTAATAATTCCTGAATTAATAGAATCCATTACAGAAGTAAACTCATCCCAAATGATGATAATGCCATCTGCTTTTTTTTGAGCTATTACTTCATTATTGACTTCAACAAGCCAATTAGTAATATCTGCATGGGAAAAATGAATACCTTCTTTATTCAAAGTATCTTCAATTACATGGAAGAAATCAATATCATAAGCATTTAGTTTCTTTAAAATGTCAGTTTTGGTTGTTACATAGATACTCAGTTCATTATGCTTTTTTATAAGTGAATCCCAATCTATTAAAGGGCTATCTACTTTTTCAATTAATCTATCAAAATCGCTGGTTGGCACAATACCTAAATCTTTAAAACCAGGTGAGGTTCTTATAGCTTTTTCAATTTGCAAAGCAAATGTTCTGCTATTTGAAATACTTCCTAATCCTTTTAATACAACAGGCATTATTTTGTTTTTGCCTCGATAGTTTTTTATTTTTGATTTTAAAGAAGAATCACCAAAATTGTCATTTATATAATCTTCAATCTCCTTATAATCATCAAACAACAAATGTTTAATAACAGAAGTAGCATGACTTTTCCCTGTGCCAAAAGTTCCCTGAATCCAGATAGATTTTCTTAAATGCGGCTCGCTAGTATCTATTGCAGAAAGTGTTTTCCGTAAAACCATATAAAACTGGTCGTTTGGGATAAACTGTTTCCAATAATTAATGGTTTCGTTCTCTAAATTAAACACAGGGTGAAAATACTCCTGTAACCCAATAATTTCTGAATATCTCATGATGCTACTATTTTTCAAGTAAAAGTTTAAGCACTTCTGTGTATGTTAAATCTTCACGTAAGGAAATATTATCGAGCCCCATTACCAAATCCACTTTTACAACTCCATTTTTATTTTCTTGTAAAGTTCTCAATACATTTTGTAATCGTTCTTTTGATACTCCAAACTCCTTGTAGATACCTTGCTTTTGTTCAGATGTATATAATTCGGAGACAGTCAAATTATAGCGGTTTTTGCTGTTGGCGTAACGATATAGAGAATAAGCTACAGTAATTGAATTAACTTCTTCATACGGTAATTTTGAAATGTAGGTGGTCGATCCTTTTTTTACATTTGTTCCTATTTTAATTTTAGAAATATCGCTGTATTTGAATAAATATAGTATTGAATTTAAAGCATTATTTCTTGTTCTGGGCTGTAATTCTTGATAACTTATTTTCAATAACTCCTCTAAATCATCTTTTGAAAAAACCGAATTAAATGGAATATTTTCAATATACCATCTGATAATTAATGAATTATAACAGAAATTAACCCATATAATTTCCCATGCTTTTATTGGATCGTTAAGATATCTTTGTTGTAAGAGTTTACCCAAATCGGTAATTTCACTGGTATTGTTTCCAATTATTTCTGAATCTTTCAACCAATTGGTAAATGCTCTAATTTGGGGATTGCCACCTAAATTGTTGTCAATTTCAAAATAATTATTGATATTACGAAAGAATTGATCAATCCAATTTTCTTTTATCCCAAACCCTTCATATCTATTCAAGCTTCCTAATTTCTTTTTCATTTTACTTCCTCCTTCTGTAATGTTTAAAGATTTTGCCATCACACAGCCTTTATCAATGAAATCAATGCATTTCCAGCAATGGATGCACTTATTTGTATTTACCTTTACTTTAGGTTCAACAATTAAAGCTCCAGTTGGACATTCTATTTCACAGGCTAAACAATGGGCACAAAAAGTAACTTTGTATAAAACTCTTTTTACCTTGCCCAAAATGTTTGGGAAGTTATAAAGATTTGAAAAGACGGCTTTAAATGAGTTTTTATCATCAGTATTTTCTAATGAAAATCTGCATACAATTTCTTTAAATTTAATTTCACCACTATAGCTCCTTCCATTATTGCAATAGGTAACTGTCCCAAGTATTTTAATCCATTCAAGAATGTCTTCATTAGGATTTGAGATGTATGCTTTTAGTTCACCATTTTTTTCAGTTAAATCAACTCTTGAGTTTTGATTTTTTAAAGTAAGTCCACCTGCTCTTGTTTTCCATTTTCCTGTTTTGATATATTCATCTACATCTCTAATTCCTAACGCAACACTTTGTCTTTCTATTGATTTTAGAAATGGATAAACATTATCGGGGTACTTTTTATTTACAATATGCTCTGACCATTCAGATGAAAATGGACAGATATAACATCCTACTCTAGTAAGTCCAAATCTATAACCCTCATTGATAGGTAATTTTCTTGCAAAAAGGTAAAGAAAGACTTCAATAGTATTCCAATAGTAAATAGGACTAGCATTTATAACCCCAGCATGTTTTACATTTTTACCTATTTTCCTGTCATATTTTGCCCTTGAAGGACTTTCTTCAGACCTTACTCCTTCAAAAACTAATACATTAGGTTGTTTGTCATTTCCTTTAATATGTTTTAAATCACGATAGAATGGAGCTGTTTTTGCAACAGTGCAACACCATCTATGAATGCGACTTGGTAAACCAAACTTTTCCCAAAGTTCAACTGTATCTCTTTGTGGATTTCGTGCTAAATGGAACTTTAGCTGGGGATAATTTGCAATATAATATTCTTTTGTTTTTTCCCAAATTTTGAGGGAGGGTGGAATTTCCATTCCAGTATCAGAATAAATCACCATGAAATCATCGGGTGGTATCACACGGCTTACAAGATCAAGTGTAACCTGAGAATCCTTTCCGCCACTAAAGGAAGCGATAAATTGGTCAATTTTGGTGTTCAGGTAAATAGTTTTGTTGTTTTCCTTGGCTAAGTCAAGAGGTATTATATCAAAACTATCGCAGTCTTGCTTGACAACAGCATGTTTAATTTTTGTATTCTTTTCATGCATTTCAGCCAGTAATGCCCAGTCAACTTCTTCATTTGCTTTGGCTTTGCTTCTTATTTTCTTGAGACTATAAGTGCGATAGGTTTGTTCAATAAATTCAATGGCTTCCTGTTCAAGCAGGAAAAGTAATTTTTGATTTTTTTCAACTACCTTTTGAATGTTTATAGGCTTAAGTTTTAAGTCTTTCCCTACATCTGTAACTTCAATTATTGGGTCGTCAAATATATTCCCACCTCTCACTTCAGCAACTAATTCCCCTTTATAGTAATATCTTCTATCTAAAGCCCATAGCAAAGGTTCATTTGATTCTGAATATTCCCAATTCCATTTTTTATCAAAACCAAGCAAGGATAACTCTTCATGGAAAACAGGACGAGGAGAAACATTCAAAGCATCCCCGTTTCCGTTTGTTCTTAGCAAAACACCATTAATATCTTTGTCCCAGACTACTTTAAACATACAAATTAAATTATTTAAAGACACTAAAAGGGTCGGCAAGATTGTACTCTTTGGTAAGTTCTGGTATGTAGGTCATATGGTTTAACTTGCCAATGAGTACGAGATAAGATAGCAGAATTCCAAGATTCTCGTGCGGTAAAAAAAAATAAAAACGCATTTGTAGCGACAATGAATATCGAGTTATTTGTTTATCAGTTTCGCCTTTCATTCCAAGTTTAATATTCCATTTTGATTGTTAATTTGCTGTGTCGGTGACTCTCTTCGATTGTCATAACGAAAATGCTGTATTCTCAGTTACCCTTTACAGCGGGCTCCAAACCTATATATTTTGTGTTTTCGTGCTTTATTTATAATTCATAAAAATTCACATATATTTTCCCTGTCTCTGTTGCTTTTCGTCTTTTTCTATAGAGCAAATCAGGAAGTCTTACTCTACCATCTAATACTGCAATCAAATCAATACTATCCATAATAATAATTGATTTAAATTCAGGCGCAATTGCTTGTGGTGTCAAACCTTCCATTGTTACAAGTAATCCAATAGATATTTTAAACTTAGAATCAACTTTAAAGCAAAATGATGCTAATTCTCCTCTATCAACTTGTTGTTTCCATTTTGCTTCAAGAAGATAATCCGTTCCATCAAAAGTAAAAGCTCCATCTATTTGTTCTCCGTAATTCTTAAAAGAGCCTTTGGGATCAAGTTCAAATAGTGTAAATAAATCTCTTAAAAAAGACTCAAATTCATATCCTCTTTTTTGCAAGTTTGGATTAGACGCAATTTTATTAAACCTTTCCTTTAACAATGACAATTCATCATCTAATGATTTATTTTTTGCAATTCGTTTCTCTACATCAAGTTTTCGTTTACGACTTTCTTCCTGCTCCCTAGTTATTTGGATATATCCTTCTGTATGATTTCTTAAATTTTGAACAGCATGGATTGCTTTTTTCTTCAGGCTACCGTCTGTATCCCAATATTCTAATTGGGAAAACTCTGTCAAGTCTGTTACTGAAGATATAAGACTAATTAAATCATCTTTGTAGATATCTTGCCTATTGGTCATTCGTTCAATTAATTCCTTTACACTTTCTCTTTTTGTTCCTGACCAATTGATTGTCCCAATGATTGCTGTATTGTTTATTGAAAGCTTTATAAAATCTTGTAAATCTTCCTTTCTCCAACAAATGACAGATAAGGCTTCTTTTAAAGCCAGAACTGCTTGAGGAGAAATCTTTTTATTATAATCACTCATTGAGGTAACTTCTATCAATCTATTTATTCTATTTTGCAAATTTGCACAGTCTTCTTAGCATGAAGCACAATTTGTATATAGATTCAAAAATGTGTATCTACACCCTCAAATTCAGTGATATAGATGTTGAAATAACTTATTAGCTTCGCGCCCAAATACCCCTTATTAGCCTTATCTAAGGCTAATAAAAGATGTAAATCATAGAATTTACTAATATCGAAAATATTGACTTTATGTGCGGACATAAGAACAATATAACTGTTTCTGGAACAAGGGATATGTAAAGATATTATTTTTATAAAAAACCACAAAACCTATGTCCGAATAATTTGATTATAAAAATCTTTTTAATCTTTATTATCACAATGAAAGAGGTATGGATAAGTTTTATCTTTCTAACTAAAAGCAGGAAATATATCATTTACACTGTACCCGTTATCTGATTTCACAACATCTTTCTGAAAAACTGCTATATTTGCAGCGTGATAAGCCATAATAACACTTATCACCAAAGGATTTAGCACACGTGTAAATCCAAAATATTGCGGGTATGGCGTAACTGGTAGCCGCGCTAGACTTAGGATCTAGTGCCGAAAGGCGTGGGGGTTCGAATCCCTTTACCCGCACTGAATCATGGTCCCTTGATCTTTAGGGACCATAATATCATACCTGATTTGGTAAATAGAACATTCCTTCTTTACATTATACCTGAAATTGGGTATTTCACAGATCAGAATCCTTGATACCTTTGTACCCGGTTTCAAATCCCCGTATGAATTCAAGGATTCTCATACCTTTTCTGTTGTCATTGTTAGCAGGTCTGGCCACATTGATAGGTTTCTTCATCACTTTCATTGCCAAGAAAACAAACCGCAAATTGCTCTCCTTCTCACTGGGATTGTCTGCCGGGGTAATGATCTACGTTGCTTTTGTCGAAATCTTTGTAGAATCCCGGTCCATCCTCGCAAAAAACCTGGGGGAAAGGCAAGGCCTTTTACTGACAGTGATCTTTTTCTTCATTGGGATGGCCATCATTGCATTGATAGACCGTTTTGTGCCTTCCTGCGGGAACCCGCACGAAGCATATTCGGTTGAAGAACTGGACGAAGGTGTAACATGTATGAAGAAACCGGGATTGATGAAAATGGGCATCATGACAGCCATTGCCATAGCCGTACACAACTTCCCCGAAGGGATCGCCACATTCATGGCCGCACTGGAAAACCCCACTCTGGGGATCGCTATTGCCACAGCCATTGCCATCCACAATATTCCGGAAGGCATTGCCATTTCCATCCCTATCTATTATGCCACCGGAAGCCGGAAAAAAGCTTTTGGCATAACATTGCTTTCCGGTTTGGCAGAACCCCTGGGAGCTTTGCTTACCTACTTGATCCTGATGCCCTTCTTCACTCCTGTGGTGATGGGATGCCTTTTTGCAGTAGTAGCCGGTATCATGGTATTCATTTCCATTGACGAACTGTTACCGGGAGCCCACAAATACGGAGAACACCACGTAGCCATTTACGGTCTGATCTCCGGTATGGCCGTCATGGCCTTGAGCCTGATCCTTTTCGCCTGAAATTTCTTATCTTTTCTTATCTTTAGACTTTAAAACTCAGGAAACATGTATAAACTGGGAAAATATACGTCATCCGATAGTATGAGCGACCTGATTTGTGACAACTATCCCATGCTTTTTGTCATGAGCCGCTTTGGGATATCTCTCGGATTCGGAGAAAAAACGATCAGCCAGGTATGCCGGCTCAGCGGTGTAGATGAAAACACCTTCCTGGCAGTGGTAAACCTGCTGATCAGCAAGGTAAGGGATGAAACGGCCAAGCCGTCCCTACCCTGCCTGCTCAAGTATCTCCGGAATTCCCACAGCCACTTTCTGGATTTCCGTTTTCCTTCCATCCGGCAGGAATTGGTGGCCGCCCTGGGCAGGCAACATGACAAAGCGGTCAGTGCCATCATCAAATTCTATGACGAATACGTGGAACAGGTGCATACACACATGGATTACGAAGAAAAAACCGTATTCCCTTATGTCCAATCTCTATTAAAAGGTAAAAAACAAGGTGACTACAGTATCCGGATCTTCTGCCGGCAACACGACAATATTGAATCAAAACTTTCTGAACTGAAAAACATCCTGATCAAATATTATCCCCCCGGGAACGCAGATATATTAAACGCCGTCCTGTTTGACATCTTTGTCTGTGCACAAGACCTTGCTTCTCATAATTTCATTGAAGACAACCTGTTCGTGCCCATGATCTCCCAAATGGAACTCAATCTGAAAAAATCATGAGCAGAAAGATCCATGTAGCCATTGCAGAGCCTTCGGAGATATTGCGTGCCGGCATGATAGAAGTCCTAAAACGTATTGGCGGTCTGGATATCTATGTAATAGAAATCGCTGACCTAAACAGCCTGGAATGCAGTTTAAGGAACCTTTCCCCCGCTTTACTGATAGTCAATCCCACAGCAACGAACCCGGCCATGATTCGCAAGATAAGGACACTTGCCTATAACAATAAAATGAAAACAATGGCCTTACTCCATTCCCTGACAGACCGGCACACATTGGATCATTACGATGAATCGGTATCCATCTATGATTCAACGGAACATATCAAAAGTAAGATCGTAAAACTGCTTGATCTGAAAGAAGAAAGTAATAAGCCCAGAGAATTGAGCAACCGGGAAAAAGACATCATTGCTGAAGTAGCCAAGGGATTGACAAACAAACAGATCGCAGACAAACTCTTTATTTCGGTACATACCGTTATGACACACCGCAAGAATATTGCCAACAAACTTCAGATTCACTCCCCTTCCGGGCTTACCGTTTACGCCATACTGAACAACCTTGTTGACCTGGACCAGATCAATAAATAATTCATCTATAAAACCCAGCATACATTCATTCCAAAGATCCTGCCGCCGGTGGAGGATACTTCCGGGAAGGCTTTTGCGAACGTAAAAATGATTATCTTTATATAGTTAACAATTTTAGATATGAAAGCCATATCCCATATCCGTTATTCCGTCCTCAGAGGCCTTCTGGGAATGGTCCTGGGCGTATTCCTGCTGATCAATCCTGAAGGAAGTGTAAGCGCGCTTATCCGGCTCCTTGCCGCCATCCTCCTGATTGGAGGACTGTTTGCCCTGTATTTTGCCTGGAAAGATTCCCGTCAATCCCCCTCTTCGCATCCTTCAGGCAGGGAACCGGACAAAGGTCTTCAGCGCCTGCTGTACATGACGGCCTTTATCTTCATAGCATTTGCACTGTTTTTGCTTCTGTTCCCCCGCTTCTTTGCCGGACTGGCTATGTTCCTGACCGGAATCGTACTGTTGTTATCATCATTGACACAGATCACCGGGATCATCCAATTCCGGAGAACCCATGCCATTGGCCTGCCATGGTATATCTATATCAATCCGGTGATCATCTGTATCCTGAGCGTTGTGATCCTGGTAAACCCGTTTGAGGCTGCCATGACACTCGCCATTTTTACAGGGGTCATCTGTCTTGTTTACGCCTTGACCGAGATCATCCAGGCAATTGTAGAACACCGTCTTATAAGGAAGAACAAGCAATCGGGGTCGTGAGAATCGTAGTTGCCATGGACTCGTTCAAAGGCAGCCTGACATCATTGGATGCCGGTTGTGCCGTGCAACGGGGAATAGAAAAGGCCTTCCTGCCCATACCGGATCAGACACCCGTAGTAAAGGTATTCCCGCTGGCCGACGGAGGTGAAGGTACGGTGGCGGCACTGATTGGGAGTCTTGGAGGTACATACGAAACGGTTAAAGTCAGGGGACCCCTCAAAGGGCAGGTGGAAGCCGGCTACGGTATCGTTTCACCGGGCAACGGGCCGGCCGTTGCCGTGATCGAAATGTCTGCAGCCGCCGGTCTGTGGCTTGTTCCTGAAAAGGAAAGGAATCCCCTTTATACGACTACTTACGGAGTAGGTGAACTTATCCTGCATGCCCTGCTGAAAGGATGCCGAAAATTCCTGGTCGGGATTGGAGGGAGCGCTACAAATGACGGCGGAGTCGGTATGCTCGCCGCACTCGGTTTTGAATTCCGGGATAAGATGGGACGTAAAACCGGAATATGCGGAAAAGACCTGAATTGTATTTTTACTATTCATACAGAAAGAAAACAGTCGTTGTTGGATGGGTGTACCTTCCGGGTTGCTTGTGATGTGAACAACCCTCTGTGCGGACCTAACGGTGCCGCATACGTCTTCGGTCCGCAAAAAGGAGCTTCCCCTTCGGAGATCCGCCTGCTCGACAAGGGTTTGGCCAATCTGGCAGATGTGGCATCCCGGTCAACGGCAAAGAACGACTACCGGAACGTTCCCGGAGCCGGGGCGGCAGGCGGACTGGGTTATGCATTCATACAGTTTTTGAACGGAAAACTGGAATCGGGAGCCGGGATGATCATAGATGCCATCGGTCTGGAGAATGAGATCCGCAACGCCGATCTGGTCATTACCGGGGAAGGCAGGATGGACGACCAGACCGCCATGGGTAAGGCCCCATGGGAAGTAGCACGATTGGCCGGGAAATACGGGAAAAAAGCGATCGCTTTTTGTGGAAGTATAGCCCCTTCCGCCTCTTGTGCCTGGAAAGATCATTTTGACCTGTGCATACCGGTAACCCCTCCCGGAGCCTCTCTGGAGCGGGCTTCGGAATGGCTTGAGAAAGCCGTCTGCGAATATTTTAAAACTAAAGGGGATTCCCTGTAGCCTGTTCCCTGTTACGTTTCGGTTTGGCAGACAACAGCCTTAGGGATTTTGTAATAAAACGACTCAGGGGCTTTTTATCATCTTTATCCCTCAGATCAATATACAGGCCCAATCGTTTGAGTACGGGGATACGGAACGTTTCCACAAATTCTATCAATGTTCCGTCCGGATCTTCCACATAAGCGAAATGACCGTTGGCATCACCCATCTCAAAATCGGTTCCGCTGTCGCAAACGAAGGGATGTCCCAAGGCTTCCGCTTCTTTTTGGATCGTATCCATATTCCGGACATCAAAACATAAGTGAATGAACCCGGGATCTCCCCACATCCTGCCTTCATATATCTTTGAGGGCATGGAAGAAAGGCTCTGAATCAGCTCCAGGTGCGAAGTCCCCAACAATTCGGATAAAGGACCCTGAATGGGTTTTGATCTTTTGAGAAGGACTCTGCGCAATGTGTGCTCCGATCCGGGGATCCCCTCCAGGTCTTCAAAAATGCCTGTAGTATCCGATACCACAGTATCGTAATCGAGCAACTTACCGTAAAATCCTATGGAACGTTCCATATCGGTAACGCCAATCGTCACACCGTTTCCTCCCCCAATCAGGTGTGAAGCATTCGTGAATACATAGCGGTCTTCTTCAATGTCAAAAAGGTTCCCCCAGGGATCCCTGACAAAGAAATGCTCTTGTCCCCAGGGAGAAGTGACGGGTTCGGTCAGAACGTTCAATCCTTTTCTCATAAAAGACCTGTAGGCACTTGTAACATCGGGACACTTGACCTTACAGGCAAAAATACCGGTGTCTCCCAGTATGGGATCCTTTTCGGGATAATTCAATTCCCTTTGGCGCGGTTCCCAGACCTCAAATCCGCATCCTCCCCTCATGTTCAGCAACAAAACAGCATAACGGGGCTGGGGTTTACCCCCCGTATAAGGGAGCATCAATTCTGCCACCCCTTCATCTTCAAATACTTTTACCTTGAAACCAAAATGTTCCCTGTACCATGACCAGGATTCCGCTACATCGCGAACCCCTATTCCTACCTGCTGGATACCACAGATGACTTTTTCTTTCATTATTTTATGTTGATGAGATTTTACCGGCCAATGTATAAAAGAGCCGGAGTGAATATTTATGGATGTAAGCCATAAGGAGCTCCTTGCCCCCTATAAGCTTGCGGTGTTTTCGTTTGTCTATGGCCCTGACGGCTACGCGTCCGCAACGGTCCACATCCATACCCTGCTCCTGTCCCTGGTCCATCTTGCCGTAGACACCTCCATCTCCCAGGATGGCACTTTTGCTGATCTGGGTACGGATCCTTCCCGGTATAAGGAAAGTAACCTTAATATTCGGGTTCTCCAGGTCAAGAGATTCAAAGAAGCCGAAAAGTGCATGCTTGGAAGCACAGTACGCCGAACGGAGCGGAAACCCAAAAAGACCTGAAATGGATGTTACGACAGCGATCTGAACATCGCTCTTCTGCCGGATAAGCCAAGCCAAACTTTTGATCAGGTAAACATGACCGAAAAAATTGACGTTCATAAGTTTCCTGTCCACTTCAAACGTACTGTCAAAAGCCTTTGCCCTTTGAGAAATCCCGGCATTCAACACGTAAATGTCCGGCACTATCCGCTCTTCTTTTACAAATGCTGCCAATGCATCTATAGTTTCCGTATCTTCCAAGTCCAAAGGAAATACCCGGGTATCCGCCCCTGCCTGACGACACTGCTGCGCCACCCGTTCGAGGTCGTCCCGTACCAGTCCCGTAAGCAACAGGGAAGCACCCCGGCCCGCATACACTTTAGCTATTGACTCTCCGATCCCGGAACCTGCTCCGGTGATTAATACCGTTTTTTTCATCTTACGATCAATCTGCGCCCAATTCTCAAAATCGCCGTTGACGATATACCGTTCCAACTGCATATTTGCCTGACGGTAGTACCGTATTTTAGGGCCAAAGCCCCCAAGGTATCTCCCGACTTTATCGTATGAACGATCCTTTGTGAAGCTGCCAACGATTCTTCGTCAGTCTGGCCGTAATGAGAATATATGCTGAAATAATGTTTTTTAAGAATAAAAAGGGTATCACGCAACGTCCCGTTCTCGAAATCAATGATCCGTTCCGGATCGAAAGCCTTCCCCTTGTACCGTACCTCGAAATGCAAATGGGGTCCCGTACTTCTGCCCGTATTTCCTCCCAGTCCTATTACCTCCCCCGCCTTTACGATCTCCCCCATATCTACTAAAAAATGGGAAAGATGTCCGTAATACGTTTCCAGTCCGTTCGGATGCCTGACGACCAAAAGATTGCCGTAACCTCCCGTATTCCTTGTCGTCTCCTTCACCCGTACCACACCGTTAAATGCTACCCGTATCGAGTCCCCCCGGGAAAGAGCGATGTCCGTACCCCTGTGTTCCCTGACCCGCCTGAAGGCATAACCGCTTTTGACCTTGTCCATGATGGGACAGCAGAAGCCCTGCAACGAGTCGGAAAGAACGAGCGTCACTTGATCGGGAATATCTTCCAGCGGGACTTCCTTGTAGGCGTGAATGGACGATGAGTCCCAGTCTTCGAACAACACATCCTCATCGAACACGGGTTTTCCCAGATCAAGGTATTTCCAGGTGAAATCTTCGTACAGTACTATTCTTGTGAATTTGTCCCCGGTGGGCAAGGTATCTATCGGCTCGGGGCGTTGAATCCCTGTTTCCTGAGCCGGTGAAACGCAATAAATGAAAAAACAGACAAATAAGAACCCTATTCTTTTCAAACTAAAGGAATATGTAAATTTACCCGTACAAATATAATGGTTTTTTAATACCAACCGTTTTTCATTTATCTTTGTTGTGATGAAAAGGCTTTGGTTACCGCTTCTTTTATTGTTGTTCATGATCGCGGACATATTTCTGGGATCTGTAAGACTTCCTGCTGCAGAAGTGTGGTCTGCCCTGCTGTCGGAAGAATCTTCGGATTTCGTGTATAAAATTGTCTGGAATTTCAGGATTCCCAAAATGATCACGGCACTCCTGGCAGGCATGGCTCTGTCGGTCTGCGGCGTCCAAATGCAGACCTTGTTCCGAAACCCCCTGGCAGATCCTTATGTGCTGGGGATCAGTTCCGGAGCAGGTCTGGGAGTTGCCTTTTTTGTCATGGGTACGTCATTATTCGGAATACAAGCCCTGATCCCCTGGCTGTCGGATCTGGGTACTGCGGCTTTTGCATGGATAGGAGCCCTTTCCGTGATGCTGCTGATCGTGGCCGCTTCCAAAAGACTGAAAAGCAACATGACCCTGCTCATTCTGGGTGTCATGATAGGATCTGCCGGATCCGCCCTCATTGGTTTGATCCAGTATTTTTCAAATGCCCCCGCATTAAAATCCTATATCCTCTGGACCATGGGCAGTTTTGGGAACGTTACGGGAAACAGGTTACTGATCATGTCAGGTCTTTGCCTGACGGGACTGCTGATCTCCGTTTTCAATATCAAGGACCTGAATGTGCTGTTGATGGGTGAACAATATGCACGGAACCTTGGGATAAACATATCATGGGTCAGGAACAGGATCTTTGTGGCTACGACATTACTGGCCGGAAGCGTAACGGCATTCTGCGGCCCTATAGGATTCATAGGGATTGCAGTGCCCCACATATCACGAATGATATTCAACAACGCCAACCACCGTATCATGATCCCGGCATCGGCCCTGACAGGCTCCTGCATGATGATCCTGGCAGACATCATATCCCAATTGCCCGGATCACAAAGGGTAGTGCCCGTCAATACGGTGACCGCCCTGATGGGCATTCCGGTAATCATCTATGTGATCTTTAAAAACAGGGCTGTGGAATTATGACCGTAACGCTTGATATACAGGACCTGACCATAGGCTATTCAAAACATACTCCCCTGTTTGAGCAGATCAACGCACAACTTGGCAGCCGAAAAGTGACCGGACTGCTCGGTCCCAACGGTATTGGAAAGTCTACCCTGTTGAAAACGCTCGCCGGCCTGATACCTCCGCTGAAAGGATCCATTCAGCCTGCCGTCAGGGAGAAAAACGGCAACTTATGTGCTTTCGTCTCTTCCCAGCCACCCAGGGCGGCTTATTTTTCAGTACGCGATACCGTAAGTACCGGCAGGTACCGCTATACGAATTGGCTGGGTATTGAAAATCAGGAAGGCAAGCAAATGGTTTCAAAAGTTATGGAACTTACAGGCATCGCCCATCTTGCAGACAGGAACAGTGCCGATCTGTCCGACGGTGAGTTCCAACGCGTGGCCATTGCACGGGCACTGGTCCAGGACACCCCCCTGATCATTCTGGATGAACCGACTGCTTTCCTGGATATCGCCAACAAGCGTGCCATGGGTCTGTTACTCAGAAAACTGGCTGCCGAAGAAAATAAAGGGATTCTCTTTTCCACACATGATCTTTCTTTGGCCATGGAGCATTGCGATCTTTTCTGGATCATGACTCCTGACGGGATATTACACCAAGGCACACCTGCGGAAATGGAACAAAATGGAATTATAAAACGTTTATACTGAATATATTATGAAAATATTAGACTACATAAGAAATAACCGGTCCTGCAGAAGGTTCATACAGGAAGCAAAGATCAGCCGGGAAGAACTGGAATCCATGATAGAGGCTGCCCGGTTGAGCCCTTCGGCCGGCAACAGGCAACCCCTGCGATATATCCTGTGCGAGAACGGAGACGGTCCCCTGGGAAGGAAAATATTCGAATGCCTGGCCTGGGCGGCCTACCTGAAAGATTGGAACGGCCCTGAAGAAGGAGAACGGCCAAGTGCTTATATCATTGTACTTCACGACAGGTCGGGAAATCAGGAAATCCGTTGCGATGCAGGGATTGCCATGCAAAGTATGCTCCTCCAGGCCGTCTCCCTCGGTTACGGAGGTTGCATTTTCGCATCTGTGAACCGTCCGGTGTTGATCAATCATTTAGGCCTGCAGGATCAATACGACATATTGTATGTAGTAGCAGTGGGCAAACCGGCCGAAACTATTGTCATGGAAAAAATAAACCCCGACCTCCCGGCCGGGGAAAATATCAAATATTGGAGAGATGCGAACGGCATACATCACGTACCCAAACGTTCGCTGAAAGATCTTATTATTGACCTTTAGCTTTCTTATCCTGCATCATTTTACGGATCGCGTTGGCCAGGCGGCGGACACCTTCTTCGGCACGCGTTTCTTCCATATAGGAGAAATTGATACGAAGGGTATTCTTCCCCGATCCGTCACAGTGGAATGCCTCTCCTATTACAAAGGCCACATCTTCATTGATAGCGATCCGGAATAATTCGGAAGTATCGTAACCTTCAGGCAACGTTACAAACAGGAAAAGTCCCCCCTCCGGATTGGTCCAGGTAACGCCTTCCGGCATATACTTCTCAAATGCCGCGATCATATTGTCCCTCTTGTTCCGGTAATTGATCTTGATCCGTTCAACGTTCTTGTCAAAATATCCCTTTTCTATAAAGCGGGCAACGATGAACTGATTGAACACGGGAGCACACAAGTCTGCGGATTGTTTTACGATCTCAAGCCTTTCAATGATCTTGACCGGAGCCATGATCCATCCCAGACGGAACCCGGGAAGGAATGTCTTGGAGAAGGTCCCCAGTAACAATGTGCGGCCTTCCTTATCCATGGAATAGATCTGAGGCATCGGTTCCCCGCTGAAACGGATCTCACGGTAAGGACTGTCTTCAAGGACCAGCAGATCAAATTTGCTGGCAACATCCAATACATTCTGTCTTTGCTCAATGTTCATGGTGACACCCGACGGATTCTGGAAATCAGGGATGGCATATATGAACTTCGGTTTTTTCCCGGCAGCCACCAACGCATTGACAACCGTATGGAGTTCTTCATCCTTCGGGATCCCGACCGGATTTGCCCTGTGGGCATAGAATGCCTGGAGTGCACCAAGGTATGAGGGCAATCCGCAAACGATCGTGTCACCCGGATTTATAAAAAGCTGTGTCACCATATCTATGGCCTGTTGTGACGAAGTAGTGATAATAAAATTCTCATATGTCACATCTATACCCTGATCACGGTAACGCTGTGCAAGTATTTCGCGCAGTTTCTTTACACCCAGAGTCTCTCCGTACTGCAACGCCTGGATTGCGTTCTCATCTAGTACTTCCTGGATCACCGTTCTGAGTTCATCTACAGGGAATGCGGTAATATCAGGAAATCCTCCGCCAAATGATATAATCTCTGGACGGGTAGCCATTTTAAGAAGGTCCCTGATAGCGGAACGTCGCATATTTTTAGCGTTTTCGGAAATAATGGATTTTAAATAATCTTCTTGCATAATTTGAATTGTTTTAATTAAACAAAACTAAATAAGTTTAACCATAAAAGCAAAAATACTGTCAAATACATAGTAGAAGGGTCTGATAAAGATAAAATCATAAGTCCTAAGGCTCACTCGAATAAATGTCTTACATTTGTAAGAATTATCGCATTATATGTCACAATTATATATTACCAGAGAATTTCGTTTTGAAGGATCACATGCACTGACCGGTTATAATGGGAAATGCCGCCATATACACGGACACTCCTACCGCCTGATGGTAACGGTAAGCGGAGAACCTTCCCTAATCCCGGGAGATCCCAAGTCGGGGATGATAATGGATTTTAACGACCTTAAAAAAATTGTAACACAATATGTGCTGGATCCCCTGGACCACTCGCTGATGTTGCGTAAAGACGCTCCGCTATCCAAGGAACTTCAGGCGCAATATGACAATATCAGAATCTTTGATTTCCAACCCACCTGCGAGCAACTGACCCTGTACATAGCCCAGATCCTCGATCCGGTCATCACGCCACCCAACCAACTCCATAGTGTCCGATTGTATGAAACCCCTACATCATTTGCCGAATGGGTGAAATGAAACGAATATTCATGATCGACGGACACGCTCTGGTTTACCGGGCGTACTTCGCTTTTATCAACCGCCCGATGATCAATACCAAAGGAGTGGACACATCGGCCGTATACGGTTTCTGCCGTTCCCTATTCGATATTATCCTTAAAGAAAAACCTACCCATCTTTTCGTTGCCTTTGATCCGGGCGGAAAGAACTTCCGGCATGAAGCCTTCCCCGAGTACAAGGCCAACAGGCCTGAAACCCCTGCCGTTATCCGGGAATCGCTTCCCGTGATCAACCAATTCCTTGAATCCTGCAACATACCGGTGATCACCGTCCCGAATGCGGAAGCCGACGATGTGATCGGGACCCTGTCAAAAAGGGCAGAAAAGGAAGGATTCCGGGTTTTCATGGTAACTCCAGACAAAGACTACGGACAACTGGTTTCCGATAATATCGCAATGTACAAGCCGCTTTCCCGGGGAGACGGATGGGAAATTCTGGGAACGAAGGAGATCTGCGAAAAATACGACATCAGCGATCCGCAGCAGGTTATTGACATTTTGGCCATCTGGGGTGATGCTTCGGACAATATTCCGGGAGTCAGGGGCATTGGAGAAGTAGGAGCCAAAAAACTCGTTTCACGGTACGGAAATATTGACAATATACTGCAGCATTTACCGGAATTGTCTTCTTCGTTACAGCAAAAACTGGAACAATCCAGGGATATGCTCAGCCTTTCGAAGGATTTGGTTACAATCCGTACGGAACTTGACATTCCCTGGAACGAGGAATCTTTCAGGATCAGTGCCCCCGATCTGGGACGCCTTAAAGAATTGTTACGCGAATATGAATTCCATTCCCTGAACAGGCTCCTGCCTAAGTTAGAAGAGCTTTTTTGCTGTTTTCAGGATGAGGCAGCTCCTACCCTGTCAACACCTCAAACATACGTGATGGCAGAAGATCCGGAGGAATGGGAAAAAGCCCTCGAAGAAGCACAAAAAAAAGGGATGGTATCGTTGGCCGGTAACTGTTCCCGCATGGCTTTCTGTACGGGAAACAAAACATATATCACTACCGCTTCTCAGGCAGCCTCCCTGCTCGAAGATAAAAACATCGAAAAATGCGGGTTCAAGCTTAAAGACCTCATGTTGCCGCTGTGGAAACAGGGCATTTCTCTTGCCGGAACGCTTTGGGACCCTGAATTGATGCATTACCTGATCAATCCGGAGAGAAACCACCGTCCCACCGATCTGGCCATACAATACCTCAATTATTTCCCGGAAGAAAAAGCGGAACCAAGCAGGGATCTTTTCCAGACGGAAAATGTCGAAAGCTATGAAGACGGGAACATCGCAACGGAAGCGTTCATCGCATACCATCTGAAAGAACCGCTTAACGGAGTATTGATCAAGGACGGCATGGACGGTCTCTACAGGGACGTTGAAATGCCGTTGATGGAGGTCCTGGCCGACATGGAACGGGAAGGAGTACGGGTAGATACCGGACCGCTTGAAGAATACGGCAGGGAATTGAACCGTACTGCCCTGGATATTGAAAAACAAATACGTGAATATGCTTCGGAACCTACGTTGAACGTATCTTCACCCAAACAGCTGGGAATCGTTTTATATGATAAACTCAAGATAGACGACAGAACGAAAAAAGGGAAGAAACAATATACTACCGATGAAGAAACCCTCAGTGCACTGGCCGACCGTCATCCGATAATCCCCCTTATACTCGAATACAGATCTTTAAAAAAACTGCTTTCCACCTATATCGAAAGCCTTCCGTTACTGATAGAACCTACTACCGGCCGTATCCATACCACATTCAACCAGACCGTTACAGCCACAGGAAGGCTCAGTTCCCAGAAACCCAATCTGCAGAACATCCCTATCAGGGAAGAAAGGGGCCGGGAGATCAGGAAATTCTTCATTCCCAAAGATGAAGAGCATATCCTCATGTCGGCCGACTATTCTCAGATCGAGTTGCGGATCATGGCTCATATGAGCGGTGATCCGGATTTCATTGCCGCCTTTCATGCAGGGGCGGACATCCATACGGCAACGGCCGCAAAGATCTTCCATTGCAGCCGGGAGGAAGTTTCCCCCGAACAAAGGAACAAGGCAAAAACGGCAAACTTCGGGATCATTTACGGCATTTCCGCATTCGGACTGGCCACAAGGCTCAGGATCCCCAGGTCGGAAGCAAAAGATCTGATTGACGGATATTTTGAGCATTATCCAAAAGTCAAGGAATATATAGACAACACCATTGCGATGGCCAAAGAAAAGGGATACGTGCAAACATTATTTAACCGCAGACGGTATGCTCCGGACCTTAAAGCCGTCAATGCAGTACTTAGGGGACTGGCGGAACGGAACGCCATCAACGCACCTATTCAGGGAACGGCTGCAGATATAATCAAGAAAGCCATGGTTTCGGTCCACAGGGCCATGGTCCAACAAGGTCTCCGGAGCCGGATGATCCTGCAAGTGCATGATGAATTGCTCTTTGATATATACCTTCCCGAAAAAGAAACGGTGGAACGACTGGTGCGTTCCCATATGGAAAACACAGCCATTTTGAGCGTACCGCTAGAAGTAAGCATAGGATTTGGAAATAACTGGCTTGAAGCACACTAATCAATTGTTTATGGATCTGATGCTCTTATACCAGGAACCGTTCCTGATCATTGCCACCATGGCAATCCTGGCAGTCATCACACTGCTCCTGTGTATTCAATATGCACGTTCGGCCTTTGCAAAAAGGAAAAGCCCGGATAAACTCCGGGGAGAATTGCCGGGCGTATCGATCGTACTATGCGTACGGAATGAATACGACAACCTGGTGCGTCTGCTGCCGGCTTTACTGGAACAGGAATACGACCATTTCGAGGTCATTGTGGTAAATAAGAATTCTGAGGATGATACGGAAATATTATTGACCTCTCTGGAACATTATCATCACAATCTGACTATCAGGAATTTAGCTGCAGACAGAAAGTTCGGTCACGACAATCTGATGGCTCTGGGCATAGGTGTCCGGGCCGCCCGTTATCCATACGTCGTTTTCTTCAGACCCGATTGCCATCCCTCATCAGAGAAGTGGCTTGCCTCACTGGTAAGGAATATACCGGAAACATCAGCCACGGCCGTTATAGGATACATCTCGTTTAAAGGGAGCCCTCCCCTGGTCCGTTACGATATGCTGGAACAACAGCTTCACTATATGGCCATGGCCGATCTCAATCTGGCTTATACTTCCGAAGGAAACAACACCTTGTTTTTAAAAGAAAAACTCATCTCCGGAAAAGAGTTCGACACCATGACAACGACCTATAACCAGTGTGAACAGGCCATCGTATCCCATGTAACGAGTGAGGGCAAGACCAGATCCTGCATCTATCCGGAAGGTACGGTGACCTTAAACCGCAGGGTCTCCCTGAAAGAATACCATCTGACACGTATCAGAAATCTGAAAACAATGGTCCTTACAAAAAGCCGGTCGTATCTTTTACTTACTTTCGAGAAAGTTTGCATTGCAGCCTTTTATGTAATGCTGATCCTGACTATTTTACGCTCGGCCGGAACGTGGAACATCTATGAATTGTCCACGATAGGCGGCATGTTGCTTTTGCGATGGATCACCCTTTGGATACACCATGCAGGATATCGTATCCATTTAAGGGAAAAAGAACTTGTTTATGCAGCGCCTTTATGGGATCCGGTATCCGTACTGGTACACTTTTATTTTCTGGCTGCACTTTTTGTTAAACGCATTAAAAACTGATACGATGCCTCGATCTTTGGATAAGCTGGACGACAGGGCACTGGTAGAACTGGCCCTGCAAAACAGACAGGAAGCTTATACAAGGCTTCTTGTCAGGCATAAAGACCGGGTGCAAGCCTTTATAAACAAACTGATCGTAGACTCTACGGAAGCCGAAGATCTGATGCTGATGAGTTTTGACAAAGCGTTCAGGAACCTGAAGCATTACAATCCTAAATATGCTTTCTCCACCTGGTTATACAGCATTGTTCAGAATCTGTGCATAGATCATTTCAGAAAGAACAGGCAGTTTTTCGTATCCTTGGAAGAAGCACAGGAAACAGAAGACATTAATCCGGAAGAGGTCCTGATAGCAGAACAGCAGAGACAGACTATGGAAAACATGATTTCCAAGCTAAAACCCGAATATGCGGAAGTAATCCGGCTCAGGTACATGCAACATTACGCCTATGAAGAAATTGCCGCCCAATTGGACACACCCCTGGGTACCGTCAAAACAAGACTTCACAGGGCAAAAGTCATGCTTGCCCGACTCTTCGAGGAGGAAAACAAGGATTAAATGAAGGCAGATATCATTTTCAGGTTTTTTCCCCATCTGGATCAGCAGGCCAGATCACGTTTTGCGCAACTGGAGGATCTGTATATTTATTGGAACAACCGTATCAACGTGATCAGCAGGAAAGACATCGAACATCTTTACATCAGACACGTACTCCATTCACTTGCCTTATCGCGTGCCGTAAAGGACGACCCCTTCAAAGAAGGGAATGTGATCCTGGATGCCGGAACGGGAGGCGGATTTCCCGGGATACCCCTGGCGATCCTGCATCCCGGTACCCGTTTTGTCTTATGTGATTCAATAACCAAGAAGATCAAAGTGGTGGAGGAGATTTCAAAAACGCTGGGACTGCAAAATGTAACCCCTCTCGTATCCAGGATCGAATCATTGCCGGAAAAATCTTTTGACCGTATTGTATCACGAGCCGTAACAAGTATGGTTCGCTTTCTCCCGTGGACCAGGAATAAATTCAGGGAACAAGGCAGCATCCTGTTCCTTAAGGGCGGCAATCTTGAAAGTGAAATCCGAAAGGCCTCATCCGTTTTACACATTCCCGAATCCTGTTTTACCGTAACGGATCTGAAAAATACATTTCCCGGACTGGATGATGATTTCTTTGACACGAAAAAAATTTGTGAAATCAAACAAACTTCGTACCTTTGCGCTCCCCCGCTCAAAAACAGTTAATACGGATAATACAGAAAAATAAATATGAAAAGGACATTTCAACCCTCTCAACGTAAACGCCGTAACAAACACGGATTTCGTGAGCGTATGTCTACTCAAAACGGACGTCGCATTCTGGCTGCCCGCCGCAGACGCGGACGCAAAAAATTAACCGTATCCGACGAAGATCGTTTCTAGGAAGTGTCTGATAAAAAATCCATAAGGAGACCGATTCTCAGACATCTGCTGTGGATTTTCGTATTCCTTTTTGTGCTCTTTCTGGGCATATACACTTTTTTGCACCTCTTTACACGTCATGGGAAAGGGTTCATTCTTCCCGACTTTTCCGGTCTCACACTGGAAGAAGCACAGGAAGAGGCTTTGTCTTTACATCTGAGGCTGGAAGTGACGGATTCGCTGTACATGCCCGAGTTGCCCAAAGGTGTTATCTTCAGACAGGTCCCTCCTGCTGGGCAACATGTAAAAAAGAACCGGAGGGTGGAACTGACGGTAAATTCATTGCTCCCACGCCAGGTTTCGATGCCTTCGCTGGTCGGTTTTTCACTCAGGCAGGCAAAGGCGGAACTGGCCTCACAAGGGCTTAAACTGGGTCATCTGACCTATGTTCCGGATATGGCAACAAACAACGTGCTGGAACAATTTTACCGGGGAAATCCCATTGCGCCGGGATCTCCGATTGACATATACAGTTCCGTCGATCTGAAACTGGGAATGTCTTCCGATCACCAATTGGCTTACATCCCGCTGCTGAAGGGAAAAAGCCTGGAAGCTGCCCTCGATATACTTAGCGATCACTCCCTAAATATAGGTAACATCCGTTACGACCAGACGGTACTGACGGCCGCCGATACATTGGCTGCACGTATCTTCAGGCAATCACCCGGTTATTCACAGCAACCCGAATGGCCGCTGGGTACACCGGTACACCTGACCTTGACGATCGATCCCCAATTGCTCATAGCAGAAGAAATCCCCCTTATTGAAGATGCCCTGTAAATGAGAGATGAACAGGAACTTTTTGAACATTTTCACGTTGTCGTTGACAAGGGCCAATCCCCTTTAAGGATCGACAAATTTCTTACATCAAAACTCGAAGCAACATCCAGGAACCGGATTCAGCTTGCCGCCGAATCCGAATATATCCTTGTAAACGGAATACCGGTCAAAAACAATTATAAAGTCAAGCCTCTGGATGATATCCGGATCATGCTCCCCTTTGAAAAAAGGGAGTTCAGCCTTATCGCAGAGGAGATCCCTTTGGATATCCTATTTGAAGATCAGGACATTTTGGTAGTAAATAAGCCGGCAGGACTGACCGTTCATCCCGGACACGGCAACTATTCAGGGACACTTCTGAACGGACTGGCCTGGCATTTCGGGCAAAGGGGCACGGTCAATACAGACGATTCCCGGATGGGAGTCCTCGTACACCGTATTGACAAGGACACTTCGGGACTGCTCGTTGTGGCCAAGTCGGAAGCTGCACAATTTCGCCTGTCACGTCAATTCTCAGAGTATACCGTAGAGAGGATCTACCTTGCATTGGTATGGGGAGATCCGGAAAATGACCGGGGTACGATTACCGGGGATATTGCAAGACATCCTTCGGACAGATTGCGCTTTCGCGTTTGTCCCCCGGAACAGGAAGGCAAACATGCCGTTACCCATTACAAGGTACTGGAGCGATTCGGATACGTTACGCTTCTCGAATGCCGTCTGGAAACAGGCAGGACACACCAGATCCGCGTACACCTGGAACATATAGACCATCCCCTGTTCGGAGATGTCCGTTACGGCGGGGACCGTATCCGGAAAGGTACGCATTATACGAAATACAAACAATTTGTGGATAATTGCCTGGACATACTTCCCCGGCAGGCACTCCATGCCAAGACGTTGGGATTCATACATCCGGGAACAGGAAACAAAGTTCAATTTGAAGCCCCGCTACCTGAAGATTTCAGCAAAGTCTTGGAAAAGTGGCGCAGATACGCTATTTCCGCACAATTCTCTGAGGATTCTTTGATATAAAAGTCTCCCATGAGAGAGATGAAGTCTGTCTATCGTGAAAAACCGTCTGATTCGCATGACAAACGGCAACGGCCAATGCATCCGTTGCATCCCAGGATTCAGGTTCCTGTGTAAAACGAAGGATCTTTTTCAACATAGCGGCAACTTGTTCTTTCGATGCGGCACCCCTTCCGGTAACGGCCATTTTAATCTTTCTAGGCGCATATTCGCAAACAGGAACATTTTTTGACAACGCAGCGGCTATGGCTACTCCCTGGGCCCGGCCGAGTTTGAGCATGGACTGAACATTTTTGCTGTAAAACGGAGCTTCAATGGCCATGATGTCCGGATGAAATTCTTCCAACAGTTCATACGTTTTTTCAAGGATATGGCTCATCCTCCTATACGGGTCTTTGATCGATGCCATTTTGACGATCCCCAGTGCCAAAACTTCCATTTCCCTGCCTGCTGTCTTAATGACACCGTATCCCATAACGCGTGTTCCCGGATCTATACCCAGGATGATCCCTTCCTGTCCCGTGTTTTTCATATCCTGGAAAAATGCAAATATTTATGCAACACATCGGGCATTACGATACCCTCCCGGGTTTGGTTGTTCTCCAGCAGTGCGGCAACGATCCTGGGCAATGCCAGTGAACTTCCGTTTAATGTATGTACCAGATGTATCTTTCCGTCTCTATCCCTGAAGCGTGCTTTTAGCCTGTTCGATTGGAAAGTCTCGAAATTGGAAACCGAGCTGACCTCCAGCCAACGCTGCTGCGCAGCAGAATACACTTCAAAATCATAAGTCATGGCCGAAGTAAAACTCAAATCTCCTCCACACAGGCGCACGATGCGGTAAGGCAATTTGAGGAGTTGTACCAGCCTCTCAATATGTTTGACCATTTGATCGAAGACCGAATATGAATGGTCCGGATGTGTAAGTTGGACAATTTCAACCTTATCAAACTGATGCAAACGGTTCAATCCCCTGACGTCTTTTCCGTAAGAACCTGCCTCACGCCGGAAACACGGTGTATAGGCAGTAAGCCTGACAGGGAGCTCATCCAATTCCAATATCGTGTCGCGGTATATATTGGTCAGCGGCACCTCTGCCGTAGGAATAAGGTAATAATTATCCAGTTCCATATGATACATCTGCTGTCCCTTATCCGGCAATTGTCCCGTTCCATATCCCGAATCCTCGTTTACCAGTATAGGAGGCATGATCTCTGTGTAACCAGCCCGTGTGTTCTGGTCCAAAAAGAACTGGATCAGTCCCATTTGCAGACGGGCTCCCTTTCCTTTGTAAACAGGAAAACCTGCTCCGGTCAGCTTAACCCCCAGCTCAAAATCTATCAGGTCGAACTTTTTGGCCAATTCCCAATGCGGAAGTGCACCGGAAGGAAGTTCGGGAATGGTGCCACCCTCCCTTACCAGAACGTTGTCCTGGGCCCCCTCTCCCTTAACTACCAATTTGTATGGAATATTAGGGAGCGTGACCAGCAGATCATCCAACTCCTTTGCCAGCAATTCCTGTTCATGAATGAGGGTTTTTACCCTTTCCTTACTTTCAGCAGCTTTCCTTCTGATCTCTTCCGCTTCCGCTTTTTTCCCCTCTTTGAGCAAGTCCCCGATGCCGGATGCCATTTTCTTCTGTTCCGCAATCAGGGCATCGGCTTCCGTCTGTGCCGCCCTTCTGCGTGCATCCGTATCGAGTATTTTTGCTATAACGGGACCTGCATCCATATTCCTGATGGCAAGCCGTTGCGCAACAAAGTCGGGATTATCCCTTAAAAGCTTTAACGTTAACATGTTATGACAATTTAATCTCCATAATGGCTTCGGAAACGTTGATAATATAGTCCCCAATCCGCTCGCATTCGGCTATCAGGTCCATAAAATATACCCTGGTAAGGTAATCGTGATCACTCTTTCCCAGACTGATCAGGTTCCCCTCCCTGAGGATATCACGGTATTTGTCGATAGCCTTTTCTGCATCATAAGCACTTTCGATATTTGTCAGTTTTGTATAGCCTGCCTTCAGATTATTGAGCATGATCTCAAAAGCTTTATCCAACAGGTCGAACATACCCTCAATATTACGCACCATTTCTTCATCAAACACTATTTTGTTAAGACGCTTCCGCTGAAGTACCCTGGCCAGATTATAGCCTGAATCGCCCATATTTTCCATTTCCCCTATTATCTTGTACATAGCCTGTATCCTGCTGCCGGATTCCGAACTGATCTTTTCCTCCCCTATCTGGTTCAGATATTCGGCTATTTCAAACTCAATCCTGTCAGTCACTTCCTCATAATAGGCTATCTTTTTGAACAGGGTGTCAAACTCTTCGTCGTGCGTCAAAGTAAGTGCTTCCTTAATAAAATTGTATTGTCTGATCACTATATCCGCAAAATGTACGACTTCCTGTTTTGCCTGGTTCAGGGATAATTCCGCAGTAGTGAGCATACCTGCATGTATGAACTTGAGCCGGTACTTTTCCTCTTCCTTTGGGCTCTTGATGAGAAAGGTAACGATCTTTGCCAGAACGGGAGTGAAACCTATCAACAACAATGTATTTGCTACATTGAACAGGGTATGCAGAAGGGATACGGAATACAACATCGATGTCGATGCGGCTTCCTGATCAACGGCTTGTGCAATAGGAATGAAAGGATCGGCAACACCCAGTCCGGTTATTATGGTGCTGACAAGCCTGAGGAACGGCCTGAAAAGCACCAGGACCCATATTACTCCTATGACATTGAAGACAGTGTGTGCCAAGGCCGCTCTTTTTGCCGGGACATTTCCGACCGCCGCTGCCAGATTAGCCGTTATGGTAGTTCCTATATTTTCTCCCAACACCATGGCTGCCGCCATTTCAAAAGGGATCCAGCCGTAATTAACCATGACAAGGGTCAATGCCACAGTGGCACTGGAGGATTGGAGAACGATAGTCAAAAGAGTCCCGATCCCAACAAATATCAGGATAGACCAAAAACCACGGTCTGTAAACGTTTGCAGAAATGCAAGCGTTTCCGGATGTGACTGCAGGTCGGGGACGGAATTTTTGAGGAAAGTAATCCCCAAAAAAAGCAAGGCAAAACCGACGATCATTTCCCCGGTATGTTTTCTTTTTTGCTTCTTGGACATGGAAAGAATAAATCCCACTGCGATCAGCGGTATCGACAAAACGGCGATATCGGCCTTGAAGCCCAAAAATGCCACGATCCAGGCAGTAACGGTAGTACCGATATTGGCTCCCATGATCATCCCGATGGCCTCAGTTAGGGAAAGCAGACCGGCATTGACAAAACTCACGATCATTACGGTTGTGGCACTGGAAGACTGGATTATTGCCGTAATGGACAAACCTGTGAGCACACGTTTAAAGGAATTGGACGTCATAGAGGCCAGAAAGTTCCGAAGGCCCTCACCTGCAATTTTCTGTAAAGATTCACTCATAAGGGTCATCCCGTAAAGGAACAGTCCAAGCGAACCTGCCAGGTTGAAAATTTGTAATACTGTATCCATATACTTGAAATTTCCCTGCAAAGATGCATTGTTTTTTATACTTTTGGTAAAGAAAACGCCATCAATTATGAACATCCCGAAATTATTCCTGTTAATTTTTACCTTGGCAAACACGTAAACCAGCTATGCCCAAAGCATTCCGGTAAGGATCCCGGCCCTATATAATCCCAAGGAAGATCAGCCCCATGTCGCCTTTGCAGAAAACGCCGTATCTTTCTTTTCGGAACTGCACAACGGAAAAAACCTGATTACCGATCCCGCATACCTGAATCAAGGAACAGAAAAAAGCTTTTGAAGATCATATGGGACACGGAGACAGGTGGCTTGGCGATCATAAGGCAGCCTTTGAGGGAATTTTCGTACCTTAGTTCATCCGTTTACGCTCTATCATGGAATTTTTGCAACACACATTTGAAAAACATCCCGATTGTACGGTACAGGTCTCCGTTTTTAGGCCGGTACAAGGTAACGGTTCTCAGTATCATCTGATATTCAGGTTCCAGGATCCAGGGAAAAAAGATCCCCGCACAAACCGGCCGGATCCTTTGACAGCTTTGCATGATTGTGTAGAGGAATGGTTCATGCGTGATCCCTACAGGGACACGGAATGTGTTTTTGCCCGTTATTTTATGAAAGATGCATCTACACAACGTTCGCACATCAGAGCCAGGGAACTGTACCCGATAACTTGTGGGGTATCCTTCATAGAACAACCGCCTGCAAACGGATCGGAAATAGCCCTCTGGCTGTATGTAAGGGACAAGTCCTGTGAAGATGGGAAATACACCCATTTGTGGATAACGGAAAAATTCTGCCTGGCGGGTGATGTCACGCAACAGACACGCAAACTGCTGACGGATTATCAGCAATGGTTGCAGGCAAAAGGATGCCATATGGCAGACCATTGCGTCAGGACATGGTTCTTTATCCGGGATATTGACGTCAACTACGCTGCTTTTGCCAAATCGAGGACGGAATATTTCAGTCAGATAGGGATGGATGAAAATACCCACTACATTGCCAGTACGGGTATCGAAGGAAGCAACGGCGTCCCTTCTTCCTATGTAACAATGGATGCTTATGCGATCGCCGGATTAGAGCCTTCCAACATCAAATTCCTGTACGGATTTTCACACCTGAGCCCCACCAATATGTATGGCGTGACCTTCGAGCGCGGTGTGTCGCTCCAATTCGAAGATCATGACCAGATTCTGATATCGGGGACCGCCAGTATAGACAAATCGGGGAACGTATTACATATGGATAACATCCATGATCAGACCCTGCGGATGTGGGAAAACGTAGAAGTTTTACTGGAAGAAGCGGAAGCCACCTTTGAAGATGTGGCCCAAATTATCGTTTACCTGCGCAGACAGGAAGATTACGAACCGGTAAGCAACCTGTTCCAAAGCCGTTTCCCTGCCATTCCCACCGTCATAGTCATGGGTAAGGTCTGCCGTCCTGCATGGCTGATAGAGATGGAATGCATAGCCCTAAGATCAAAAAAACCGGCTAAATCTCATTAGCCGGCTAATTTGTTGCAGAACTATTTCTTTATCTTATGCCTGGACAGGTTCAACCACAGGCTGGATAGAAACGTATGATTTGTTATTGGCTTTTTTACGGAAAACTACAATTCCATCTTTCAGGGCATATAACGTATGATCCCTGCCAATACCCACGTTTTCACCGGGGTTGTGCAAAGTGCCTCTTTGACGGACGATAATGTTACCGGCTTTGGCAACTTGTCCGCCGAATAATTTCACGCCTAAACGTTTGCTGTGTGATTCGCGGCCGTTCTTTGAACTGCCTACACCTTTCTTGTGTGCCATAATCCTACGTATTAGATATTATGAAATTGTGTCTATCTGGATCTGTGTCAAATATTGACGGTGTCCGTTGCATTTCTGGTATCCTTTTCTCCTCTTCTTTTTGAATACCAGCACTTTTTTACCTCTGAGGTGTTTCAGGACAGTGGCATTTACGGCAGCTCCTTTAAGATAAGGTTTACCTACAAGGACCTTTCCGTTATTGTCTTTAAGCAGTACCTTGTCAAAACTTACGCTTGCACCTTCCTCTGCCTCAAGACGGTTCACGAATACCTTCCATCCTTCTTCCACCTTGAATTGTTGTCCTGCAATGTCAACTATTGCATACATAAATCAAACTTTTTATTGTTTCAACCGCAAGCGGGTGTTTACAAACACCTCTTATTCAATAGCTCGACGGTCATCTAATAGTCACTTTCCAAAATCGGACTGCAAAGGTAAAAAAGTTTCTCGGAAAACCAAAGAAAAAGTATCTTTGTACAATTGCAACAACTTTGTTATGAATTCACCGTTTTCTTTTAACCGTCCCCTACAAGCACCTGACGTCCTGGGCAGGACTTCAGTAGCTGACTGGTTGACGTCCAATCTTTTAAAAGGACAGCATTCCGTAATATGGGACAATCCGAAAACCGGGAAATCCTCCCTGATAAACAAAGCACTCATGCAAATCCATAAATCAGATGAGGATCCGATTGTCTGCCGCTTATCTTGTTTCAACATCAGAAGTGAACGATCACTGTATGCAACAGTGGCTAACACCCTGTTCCGCTGTGTAGCAGGAACCCTGGGAGAGTGGGAACAACTCGCAACCGCCCTGCTGAAGGCTTGTAATCCGGAGATATCCGTACCCCGCCTTCAAGATCAGGAATTTTCACTCTTCTTTCCACAGGAACTGACAGAGGAAGCCTTCGGTGAACTGGCCCGTTTTCCCCAGTCCCTTGCATTGCACCTGAACAGGCCGGTGATCCTTGTAATTGAATCTTTTCACACACTGGTACAATCTTCCGGCACTGCATCGCGTGCTTTCTGCCAGCGACTTGCAGCTTTGTGGAAAAGCATGGATAAAGTCACTTTTCTGATAAGTGGTTGTGGGAGCACACTTTCTTCAGGCCATTCGGTCTTTCGTGACCTCTTCGATGTCCGCAGGCCATTCCACGGCTTTGCCGAACATATCCCACTGGGGACAATTGAAGAAAAGGAATTCACAGACTATATAATCCGTTCCTTCTCCAAGGCAGGAAGGGTCATCTCCAGGGATTATGCAGAGATGATCTACCGCAAAATGGAAGGTCATCCTTATTACGTACAATACTTTGCCGACATTTGTTTTTCCAATACAAAGGGTTACATGAACGATGCCATGTACCTCAACGGCATGGAGGAACTTCTCGATATTTTCCAGTCGCCTTTTGAACGCATTTGTCAGGACCTGACGACTCCCCAAATCTGTTTTCTGCATGCATTGACAGACGGTGTCGAACAATTCAGTTCCCGGGAAGTGCTTACTAAATACGCACTGAATTCCTCAGCAAACGTATATCGTGTACGGGATGCCTTGGAGAAAAAAGCCATTATAGAAACCATAAATAAAAAACCACGTTTCATAGACCCTCTTTTTAAGTTGTGGTTCAAGAAACGCTTTTGTCAAACATATATATACTGGTAGCCATGAAAAAGATCGTAGTATTGACAGGTGCGGGAATGAGCGCACAGAGCGGTATCAGCACTTTCCGCGACAGCGGCGGTCTCTGGGAAAATTACCCGGTACACGAAGTAGCCTCCATTGAGGGATGGCACAGGAATCCGGAGATCATGCTCAAATTCTATAACGAGCGCAGAGCAAGCCTGAAAGAGGTACATCCCAATAAAGGGCACCTCATACTGGCAGATCTGGAAAAACATTTTGATGTAAGCATTATTACACAAAACGTAGACGACCTCCATGAACGGGCCGGCAGCTCCCGAATCCTTCACCTGCACGGTGAACTTACAAAAGCCCGAAGCAGTGACGATCCCGACCTGATCATAGACATCGGTTACGAACCCATCAGGTGGGGTGACAAGGCCCCTGACCAAACACAGCTCCGCCCCCATATTGTCTGGTTTGGGGAATCGGTCCCTGAAATGACCAGGGCAGTGGAATGGACGCGCCGGGCAGAGATCATGATCGTGGTAGGCACATCACTGGCGGTCTATCCGGCTGCCGGTCTGATAGATTTCACAAGGGAAAACGTTCCCTTGTTCCTGATTGACCCAAAACCGGCTCCCGTAAGGAAGACAAACCTGCACGTGATAGCCGAAAAAGCGGTAGAAGGGCTGGAACGGTTGGAAAAGATATTGATCGACAAGTATGTATGAAATCTAAAAAACCATTTGCCGGGATCCTCCCAAGGGAACGGATCAAAACCGATTACCTGCATCGTCTTGCCTGGGGGACCGATGCCAGCTTTTACAGAAAGATCCCCCGTGTAGTTCTTTTTCCTGAAACGGAAGGAGAAGTTGCCGGGATCATGGCCAAATGTTATAAAGAAAAAATTGCCGTAACATTCCGTGCGGCAGGAACGAGTCTTTCCGGACAAAGCCTCTCCGATAGCGTCCTTTTAGTTGCAGCCACAAAATGGGATAAATATAAAGTATCCGGCAATGCGGAAACCATCACGCTGCAACCGGGAATTGTAGGTGACCGGGTCAATGAGATATTGAAACCTTACGGCAAAAAATTCTCCCCCGACCCGGCTTCCGTCTCTTCAGCCATGGTGGGAGGGATCATTGCCAACAATGCTTCAGGGATGAATTGCGGGACCCATGCCAACAGCCACCGGGTAGTACGTTCCATGCGCCTGGTATTGGCGGACGGAACGGTATTGGATACCGGCGACCGGGCATCCAGAGATGCGTTCGGCAGGACACACCCGAAATTCCTTACGGAACTGATGCGTATCAGGGACTGTGTCAGGGATAACCCTTCCCTGACGGAAAAGATACGGTACAAATACAGCATAAAAAACGTTACGGGATTGAATTTGCTCCCGCTTGTGGAATGTGAAGATCCCTTTGACCTGATAACACACCTGATCGTAGGTTCGGAAGGTACGCTGGCTTTTCTGTCGGAAGTCACGGTAAGTACCGAACCCCTGTGGCCCCTGCGAGCCAGTTCGATGGTTTACTTCACTTCTATTGGGGAAGCATGCTGCGCCGTTCAGGCACTAAAGGAAATGCCTGTCATCGGAGTTGAACTCCTGGATAGAAAAGCGCTCAGATCCGTAGAAGGACGCAAGGGAATACCCGATTATATAAAGGACTTCCCGGAAGGTACGACTGCTCTCTTAATAGAAACGGCAAGCCGGAAAAAAACAGAACTTCAGGAAAATATAAAGATCATTACAGACGGTCTGGAACGTTTCGATAAACTACACCCCGTATCATTTACCGATAAAGAAAGCGAATATTCCGTATTGTGGAATATCCGTGCCGGGATCTTCCCTTCCGTCGGAGGCATGAGAGCTTCCGGATCTACCTGCCTGATCGAGGATGTGGCATTTCACCTTGAAGACCTGCCGCAAGCAGTTGCAGAGCTCCAGGATATCATTGTAAAACACGGATACCATGATGGTGTCATCTATGGGCATGCCCTGGAAGGCAATTTCCATTTCATTCTCAATCAATCCTTTGATTCTCAGTCAGAAGTATCACGTTATGAGGCCCTGATGAAAGAAGTGATCTCATTGGTTGCCGGAAAGTATAACGGATCACTTAAGGCAGAACACGGTACCGGACGGAATATGGCTCCCTTCGTGGCGACGGAATGGGGAGAAGAGGCCTTCAATATCATGAAACGCATTAAAAACCTTTTTGATCCGTTGAACATCCTCAATCCGGGAGTTATTTTCAATGACGATCCCCATTGCCATATAAAGGATTTCAAACCTATGCCGGTAGTCCATCCGACGGTGGACAAATGTATCGAATGCGGTTTCTGCGAGGTCAATTGCCTTACCTGGGGAAAGACCCTCAGCTCCAGGCAAAGGATCATTGTCCAGCGTGAGGTCAGGCGACTCCGTGAAACCGGAGAAAATCCCGGATTACTCAAGCAACTGGACAAGGATTATTTCTATCCCGGACGAGCGACCTGTGCAGGAGACGGGCTCTGTGCCACCTCCTGCCCTATGGAGATCAATACCGGGGACCTTACCCATTACCTTAGGGAACAGGCCTATCCCCCCGGAACGTTGGATGAAATGCTGGGTCGTCTGTCGGCCGATCATTTTCAGGGATTGAAAAACAGTATGCGCCTGGTACTTCGAATGGCCCGAATAGCCCACATCCTGTTAGGCTCTTCTTTGATGGCATGGATTTGCCGTATGGCACATAAGATGGGATTTCCTCTCTGGACCCCGGCCATGCCGGGAGCACACAGGGTAAAACCCCTGCAACAAGCTCCCTGTAAAGAAAAAGACAAGGTAGTCTACTTTCCTTCATGCATCAACCAAAGTATGGGTACGGCGCATGGCGCACCGGATAACACCCCTCTTACCGATAAAATGGTAAACCTGCTCCATAAAGCAGGATTCGAGGTGATCTTTCCGGACAATATGGACAAGCTCTGCTGCGGAACTATATGGGAAAGCAAGGGAATGCCCCATATTGCCGATCAAAAGACGGCGGAACTTAACGGTGCCCTCTGGATAGCCAGCCGGGCCGGCAAATATCCCGTCCTCTGCGACCAAAGTCCCTGTTTGTACAGAATGCGTGAAAAAATCAACAACATGTATTTATATGAACCGGTGGAATTCATAGAAAAGTTCCTGGTACCCCGATTGGATTTTCATCCGACCACGCAGCCTGTAGCCTTACATGTTACATGTACAACGCGTAAAATGCATCTGGAAAATGAAATGATAAGATTGGCCCAAAGGTGTTCAAAGCGTGTGATCATCCCTGAAGAAGTGGGATGTTGCGGCTTTGCCGGGGATAAAGGCTTTGTACGGCCCGAAGTGAATGCCTATGCCCTGAGAAAACTCAAGCCGCAATTGGAAACTGCAGGAGTCAAGACGGGATACTCCAATAGCCGTACCTGCGAGATCGGGTTGATGACAAACGGCGGCATCCCTTACATGTCTCTTGTGTATCTTGTAGATTCGTGTACCACACCAAAAACGTCTGTCTAAAGAAAAACATGAAACACAGAATTTTACTGTTTATAGCTATTGGTTGTCTGATTGGCGGATGCAGCCGTTCCGGCCGTACCTGCTTTGCCGTCATAGCCGATACGCACATCAATTTGAACGTTCCCGGAGCCGGGGAAGAACTCCTGACCGTTATCCGGGACATCAACACACAGGACAGTATCGACTTTGTGATCCTGGCCGGGGACATCACCGAATTCGGTTCGGACCGGGAGATCCGGGAAGCCCGCAGGATATTGGATTCGTTGCAAAAGCCATGGTATATCCTTTCAGGGAACCATGATTCCAAATGGTCTGAAAGCGGATGCAACACCTTTGTGGAAATATTTGACTACGAACAGTTCTCTTTTGTCCACAACAACATGGTTTTCATAGGCACCAATTCCGGTCCCAATATGCGTATGGCCCCTGCCCTTGTTCCACGCGAAAGCATTGTCTGGCTGGACAGCCTGCTACAAACCATTCCCAAAAAGATGCCTGTTATTTTCATTAACCATTATCCGCTGACGGAAGATATGAGCAATTACAGGCAGGTCATTGAATTGCTTAAAACAAGGAATATACAGATGACCATTTGCGGACATTACCACACAAATGAAGCATTTACCGCAGGAGGCATTCCTTCATTCAAGTGCCGCTCCGCCCTTTCCAAAGGATATGAAGGACCGGGATACAACCTGGTAACGATAGAAAAAGGGAAAGTGACATTCAGGGAACGTATAGCGCTTCCCGATCGCATCAGTTCCTATACACAACCGCCCTGGCATTCCTTTACCTTTTCAAAAAGGCGGTTTTTCCTTACAGACAGCCTGAAGCACAGTGGTACAGAGCCCATAGATCCCCAACTGGAAATTATCTGGAGCATCCAGGATGACAGTGATATAGGATCGGCTGCCATGGCGGATAGCGCTTCGAAAACCGTTGTCTTCGCCAATACCAGAGGTGTAATTAAAGCCGTCACACTGGACGACGGAACTCCATTATGGAGTACTTCCACCAACGGTAAGATATATTCCACTCCCCATATAGCCGGTCAGCGGATCTACATAGGCTCTACGGACAGGAACGTTTACTGCCTGGATCTGCACAACGGTAACATCATCTGGAAATACACCACCGGAAAGTCAATCGTAGCATCTCCTGCCGTTATGGCCGGCGTCGTATATATAGGCGGATCGGACAATACTTTCCGGGCACTGGATGCAGACAACGGGCAATTGCTGTGGGAATATACCGGAATCAACGGCTTTATGGAATCAAAACCATATGTCGATCCGTACCAGGTGGTGACCGGATCCTGGGGCAATGAATTGTATTCGTTCCATCCCCTGACCGGGAAGTTACAGTGGATATGGGAAAACAGACACAGGGGCCGCATGTATTCTCCTGCAGCGACCTGGCCGGTAAAAGCGGGCGGAAAAATCTTCATTACCACTCCCGAAAGGAAGTGTTACGCTATAGATGCACGTACAGGAAAGACCGTATGGGAGGCAGAAGGCGGAAGGGAAAGCATCGGTCTGTCCGACGACAAACAGCAGGTGTACGTCAAGACCATGTTCGATTCCCTGTATGCTTTCCATACCGTCCCCGGCAAAGCTTTGTCAAAATGGCGTGTAGCAGGCGGTTTCGGCTATGAGATAGGTCCGTCACCCGTCACATCACAGGATGGGTTGGTGTTTGTCCCTTCGGCCAAGGGGGTGTTGTACGCTTACGACAAGGACAACGGATCTGCCCGGTGGCATATCCGGCTGTCCGACGGGCTGATCAATTACGCCCAACCTGTAGGAAATTCAAAATTGATAGTCTCTACCCTGGACGGACAAGTGTACCTTATCGGCTACAAAAACGACGTGCTTCAATAAACATGGAAAGCCACGGAGAAACCTCATCATCCGTTCTGTGGGCCGGATAAAACGGCCAGTTCCAGGGATATATACAACGTTCCGGATGCGGCATCATTGCCAGGTGCCGGCCGCATAAGCTGACTACTGCAGCTACACCGCCGGAAGACCCGTTCGGATTTGCCGGATACGTATCGTAAGAGTAACGCATGGCTACTTTATAACCTTCACCGGAGGAAGGGAAGTGAAAACGTCCCTCGCCGTGTGCAATCCAGATACCCAGACGACTCCCCTGCAAGGCTCTCAAAAAAACGGACGGGCTTTCTTCAACGGTGACGTTCACAAAACCGCTTTCAAATTTGCCCGATTCATTGGGCAGCATTTTGGGAGAACGCTCCGGTGCGGACGGTGTAATAAGCCCCAATTCCGCCATAAGCTGGCATCCGTTGCAAACTCCCAGGCTCAACGTATCCTTCCGGGCATAAAAACGATCCAGTGCTTCTTTTGCCTTGGAATTGTATAGAAAAGCACCGGCCCATCCCTTGGCCGATCCGAGCGTGTCGGCATTGGAAAAGCCCCCTACAAAAACGATCAGCCGGACATCATCCAGTGTTTCCCTGCCTGAGATCAGATCTGTCGTATGTACGTCACGTACCTCAAACCCGGCCAGGTAAAGCATCCAGGCCATTTCCCTGTCACACTGGGATCCCTTTTCCCGGATGATGGCTGCCTGGGGAAAAGGTCCTTTGGGAATCTTGTCCCGAACCTCCATCCTGCCGTTAAACCAGCCGGGGAATTGGAATTGCAGCGGAGTCTTCCCAAAACGTTCAAAACGTTCCCGGGCTTTTTCAGGACCGCTCTGCCGGATGTCCATCAGGTATGAAGGGCGGAACCATAGTTCCCTGAGTTTGTCAATATCAAACGAAAGTGTCTGATCCACGAAGATCTTCCTCTCCGGGCAAGGCGATCCGAGGATCCATGTCTTTACATTCTCTTGTAACAACAAGCCCAAAGCCTGCGGGATCTTATCCGAACGGATCTGAAGCACTACACCGGGATATTCGGCAAACAAGGCAGCTGCGCGGTCGGTACCGGCAATGTCGGACAGAACGTTTTCCCTCAGGCAGATCCCTCCCCTGACATTGGCAAAGCACATTTCAAGCAAACAGGTAAGCAGGCCTCCGGCAGAAATATCGTGTCCCGAAAGGACCGTTCCCTGCGCTATCAATGATTGTATCGCCTCGAATCCCCTTTTGAAAACCTGCGGATCTTCCACATCGGGGCAGCCGGCACCGATCTTACCCAAACACTGAGCCAGGGCCGAACCACCCAAATGATACTGATTTACCTCCCGTCCCGAGAGATCGATCAACAGTAAAACCGAGCCCGGATCCTTCAGATCTATCACGGGACAGACCTTCCTGCGTACATCAGGAACAGGTGCTACGGCCGTAATGATCACCGTTCCGGGGGAAAGGACTTTCGTGCCGTCGGGATACTTTTGTGTCATAGACAACGAATCTTTCCCGGTAGGGATATTAATCCCCAGTTGACAGGCAAAATCGCTTGCGGCCTTTACGGCCCGGTACAGCCGTGCATCTTCTCCCCTGTTCCGACAGGGCCACATCCAGTTGGCACTCAGGGATACATCCCGCAGGCCGTTCTCGAGCCGTACAAAAACGAGGTTTGTCAATGCTTCCGAGATCGCCAGGCGGCTTCCCGCAGCCGGATCTATAAGACCCGGTACCGGAGCGTGACCGAGGGAAGCAACGATGCCTGAAAATCCCTTTGAAGAAGGTACATACCCTATGGCCGTCAATCCGTAATCGTTCAAAGGCAATTGCAATTCCCCGACACATTGCTGGCCGGCAACCCATCCCGTGACCGAACGGTCCACCTTGTTTGTCAGCCAATCTTTGCAGGCAACCGATTCCAGTTGCATTACCTTTTCTGCGTAATCCTTCAGGGCTGCATTGTCCTGTTCACAACTAAACGATTCAAAAACGGGATCGTCCGTAACATCTTCCATCAGGGTACGCGGCACAGATCCGAACATATCTTTCAATGCCAGGTCAATGGCTTTTTCCCCTGTACGCGAACTTTCAAATGTAAAACGTCCATCCCCCGTAATCTCACCTATCACATACATGGGGGCACGTTCCCGGGCCGCTATATCCTGCAGTAAAGGAATGTCGGCCGGAGCCATGACAAGGCCCATGCGTTCCTGGGATTCGTTCCCTATAATCTCCTTGGCGCTTAAGGTAGGATCTCCCAGGGGAAGTTGATCGATGTCCACTTTGCCGCCTGCCTCATCTACCAGTTCGGAAAGGCAGTTCAGATGACCGCCGGCTCCGTGGTCGTGTATCGATATAACCGGATTGACATCATTTTCCGCCAATGCCCTGATTGCATTGTAAACACGTTTTTGCATCTCGGGATTTGACCTTTGAACGGCATTCAGTTCTATGACATGACCGTACTGGCCGGTATCGACCGATGAAACGGCTCCCCCACCCATACCGATCCGGTAGTTGTCACCACCCAGAAGTACGATCTTATCCCCTTTGCGCGGTTTTTCTTTCAAGGCATCTTTAAGCCGGGCAAAACCGATCCCTCCTGCCAGCATAATGACTTTATCGTACCCGAAACGGTGAGCGGACCCGATATGTTCAAAACACAGCAGAGATCCGCAAATAAGAGGCTGCCCGAATTTGTTCCCGAAATCGCTTGCCCCGTCCGAAGCTTTAGTCAATATATCTTCCGGTGAATGGTACAGCCATTCCCTGGCCTGTTCCCTTTGCAGACCGCTCCCGATCCTGGGATAAGAGGTCATATAGACTGCAGTCCCGGCTATCGGGAACGCAGCTTTTCCACCGGCTATGCGGTCCCTGATCTCTCCCCCGCTTCCGGTAGCCGCTCCGTTAAAAGGTTCTATCGTAGTAGGAAAATTGTGGGTTTCGGCTTTAAGACTGATCACGGTATCGTTTCGAACGATCCTGAAATTTCCAGGGCGGTCCGGAAATTTAGGGACAAAAAATCGGTGATCCGCAGGGCCTTTGATAAAGGCACAGTTATCCTTGTAGGCAGATACGATCAGGTTGGGATTCTGTGCAGAAGTTTTCTTTATCAGTTCAAACAGGGTATGGGGCTGTTTTTCCCCGTCCAGAATAAACGTACCGTTGAAAATCTTGTGACGGCAATGTTCCGAATTCACCTGTGAAAACCCAAAGATCTCCGAATCGGTCAGCAACCTGCCCAGACGGTCAGACAGATCTTCCAGGTATTGTATTTCTTCAGCGTTTAATGCCAAACCTTCCTGAAGATCGTATGCCTGGATATCGTTTATTTCCCTTATAGGTTCGGGGATCCTTCCCGTTTCAAAAACATGCTCATCCAGACCATGATACATTTCCCGCAACATCGCGTCATACGGCTCATTTTCCCGGACAGGAAAAAATTCTTCGATCCTTACCAGTCCCGTAATATTCATATTCTGACATATCTCTACGGCTACGGTACTCCATGGGGAGACCATTTCCCGGCGCGGTCCAATGAACCAACCCTTCAGGAAAGGGTCGTCAGGAGAGGCAGGAAGAGCTCCGTCAAAAAGCCATGAAAGGGCTTCCACCTGTGTATCAGGCAATGGTCCTTCCGTCTGAAGCACCAATACACGGGAGCGGTCGTTCAGAAAAAAAAGTATCATAGTAGAAAATTAATTGTGCAACAAATGAACGTACAGATAGATCTTGGCGGCTTTATTCAACGTATCTACGACATCGAACACTTCCAGTATGGAAGTACCCGTTCCCAGGACGCCGTGCCGTTCCCATAACATAAAACGGAAATCCTTAAGGTCTTTGATACTGGCCTTGGCCAATTCCACGGATCCGGGCATTTCATAAGGGACCCAGGCCAATCCCCCGGGAAGACACATTTTGACTTCGGGATGCATTCTGTACAATGCCTCGGTGATCGCCTTAGTGCTTTGTAACTCCTTGAAGTGGGAAAGAGCTATCAATTCCGTAGGGTGTGTATGGAGAACAACCCTCCTGCGGGAAGACACCGGTTTTCCCTCCCGGATCGCTTCCCGTGCAAACATCTGATGCATAAGCAGGTGAGAAGGCAACTCAATGGTAGGCGGAAGATTCTTGTCGGCAAGAATTTCAATACTTTTTCCTTCAGCCGATACCCGCGTAACGATCCCCTGATCCATGGGATTCCTGGCTATATCCCGCATACGCGATCCTGCGCTGGTAACGTAATAATACTGATCCGCCAATTCAGGAACCGCATAAAACAGTGGGATCCTATTGATAACAGACAAGCTCCTGTTCTCATCCCCTATAAATTCAGTAATATTGACTGTAATGTTTCCGGCATTTCTTTCTGCCCAACCCTTTTGCCACATATAATCGGCAACCTGGGCAATGTCATTGATTTGCATTTGCAACTGTCCGTTGTACCTCAGTATCATTGAATTAATTTTTAATAAGTAGACAAATTTTCATTACAACCAGGTCAAGTGTCCTGTGGCTGTAGGTTTCAAAAGGGATCTTATTCCCTACCAGCAGGTCAATGATCTTTTCATCCAGGGCCAGGGATTGCTCCAGGTTGTGTATCCGTCCTTCCTGTTCAAAATAGGAAGTCCTCTGTATAAACAGGTTGAAATTATTGAAACGGTTAAAATTATCGATGATCTCCTCGCGGAAAGCATCCGATACATTTACCCCAAAAACCAAGCTGTTCAACAAGGTTGCATCGGTCACCACTACATCTACTTTCCCTACCAGCCTTTCCACACGGTGTGTCTGAACCTCAAAAATATGATGTTGATGAGGTTCGCTCCCGTCCAGAATGTCATACTTTTCATCCCATACCAGCTCCTTGGCATATTCAGAGACATACTCCGTCACCAAACGTTGTTTTTTGAGTTTACTCGCAATCTCCCAGGCACAAGTGGTCTTGCCCGATGCAGGACCTCCAAAAAGATTGACAATCAATGTGTCTTTGGATGGCATTATCATAGTATTGCGAAACAACAAATATACTATTTTTTTAGATAGGAATACGGCAGTCTTTCATTTCTAAAGGTCCTCCCACGGACCGGAGCCGACGTCATACTAAACTCAAGGACTCCTCCCTGCATGATCTGCTGGTGTGAGATAAATGACGTATTCAGCACTTTCCCATTCCATTTGACTTCCTTTACATAAATATTCCTGTCTGTCAGATGAGGGGCTTCAATGGTCAGGACTTTTCCGTTTTCCAGCCGTACGGTCATCTTTTTAAAATAAGGCACGCCCAGTACATATTGATCCGTGGCGGGACACAACGGATACAACCCCATCGCTGAAAATACGAACCAGGCAGGGGAACCCTCTTTCAAGTCATATGCATCCATCATTTCCCTGATCAGTTGCTGACCTTTCCACGGAGCTCCGGTCCACAGATAAAGGTACGGAAGTTCATTAAAACGGTCCGTGGAATCGAGGCGTTTCTCAAAAGCCTTTCTTCCGCCGACACGTTCCACAACGTCGGCCATATTATGGGGAATGTACAACAGATCATCACGATGTAGCAGCGAATCGGGATCTTCATACCAGGAAAGGTCCCTATTCCGCTGACGTGCATAGCCGGTTTTCGGTTCCAACAGCCATTGATACGAAGTGACCATGGGACGCATTCGGTTGACCATATTAAAGTCTCCGTCACTGCCGGCCATTGTTGTCAGGCACCAGTACTCATAGGATAGTTTACGTGTCAGGGATAGGGATGAACCGGCAGCAGATGCGGGAACAAAACCGACTTCCTGCATAATGGAAATCACCGGTTCGTAAGCGCTTGTTACGGTATGGTAAATTGCATCCAGAAGCCTGGGAATCAGGGATGAAGGCAAAATACCTTTCGCATGTGCATCGGTCAGCAGGGTAACGGCCGGATGGCGTGCCCCTTCGCCCGGCAGGAGCTTCAGGACATTTCTGTCGTAATAGGCAAGCATGGAAGCCACAAACTGGCGGCTTCTTTCAGGCTTGAGTAGCGTCATTAACGAATAACCGGCCGGATCTGCCGGAAAGAGTGACGTATAATTGAGATGAAAGTCGGACTCATATATATTGTTGTCGTTGCCCCGGAACCTTCCATCCGTATCGTGAGCGAGTGAAGGATGTAACATCGTTGCATACAATGCCCGGTAAACAAGTGCCCTGCGCTTTTCCAAAAGCTCATTGCCCATAGGTTCATCAATCGTTATGACATCCATTTCCCTTTCCCATCTCTGGGCGGCATCCCACTTCAGTGCCTCAAAGCTCTTTCCGTCCTGTTCTGCCTTCAGGTTGTTTAATGCACCCAACGCATCTACGGAAGAAAAAGCGATCTGAACTTCAAGCACTCCGTCGTCAACATACTGTATTTCTCCCTTAAACAGGTCAAATTCAAAAACAGCCGAAAGATCCTTTCCGCGCAGGAGGGGATAGTTTTCAGGTCCGTTTTCTCCTTCAACTGCGTAAAACCGTTTTACCGGCCTCGAAAAACGTATGGCAAAGAACATGTGGGCCGTATTCCACTTCCCACGTCTGATACAAGAACCGGTCACAACATGTTGGTCCGTCACCCTGATCTCTGTCCATAAAAATTCGTTGTCCGGATCTTCTTTGCCACCGGTCAGATCCACCAGGATCTTCCCTTCCCTTCCGGGTAATCCCTCTTCCCTGAAAAAGGCATATCTGTGCATGGCTCCCCTTGGCGTGGCCGTGATCTGGATGTGTATGACCGGTTCCGTTGTTCCGGCTGAAAAGAACCCGGGCTGCTCCAGGATGCTCCCTTCCTCTATAGGCAACGGTCCGGTCGAAGGGACAATGCCCAAACTGCCGTATTCCCGTTCAGAACTTATATTAAAAAACCGGTGTTCAATAGAAGACAAGGTTCCCGGCAGATGTTCCGGAAAACCAACCGACACGCTAACCGAACCAAACGGGACAGCAACTTCCCTGGTATGATCTTTTGCGACAAGCAGCCAGGGTAAAAAGGAGGCTGCAATAAAAAACACCAAACGTCTTATCATACTTCCGTCAGGGTATAAGTGCGCGATCCGAGTTTCATTTTACTGGCATGGGAAAGTCCGAACTCCCCGTCTGTGCGGGGATGAACGCAACTAAACTTATCCTCTCCCTCCAGTGTACAGGTACTTTCAGGATCGGCCATACTGCCCGGTACGGCCCGTGCCGATTTGACCATATCGAAACAAGCCTGGTCCAAGGCCAGCGGATCGAAAGAGGCCAGCATCCCGATATCGGGCACTATAGGCGTATCATTCATACTCCAGCAATCGCAGTGAGGCGATACCGTCATAATGAAGCTCACGTGAAAATGTTCTTTCCCCTGCAATACGGCCCAGGCATATTCGGAGATCTTGGCCGTAAGGCCCTGGGTTGTGGAATAAGCTCCTGCACGGGCCGCATCATACTGGCACACGGCAACACATTGCCCGCAACCTACACATAGATCGTAGTTGATCACTGCAGTCTTTTGCGTATCGAGGGTCACTGCCCCATGGCGGCAATTTTTTACACACTGACGACAGCCCGTACAATTGTTTTTTTCTATCACCGGTTTTGAATCCGAGTGAAGATGCAGTTTTCCCGCTACGCTGGCGCATCCCATCCCAATATTTTTCAAAGTTCCTCCAAATCCCGACATTTCATGGCCTTTAAAATGTGTCATGGTCACCAGTACATCCGCTTTGGCAATACCCGATGCAATAAGGGCTTCCTTGCAATACTCCCCTTGGGGGATCGGGACGGTCACTTCGTCGGTACCTTTCAATCCGTCGGCAATGATCACCGGAGCTCCGGGCACGCTTATGGGATTGTAACCGTTCAAAAATGCCGTACGCAAATGATCTACGGCATTGGAGCGGGAACCGCTGTAAAGCGTATTGGTGTCCGTCAAAAATGTCCTGGCACCCATCTGCCTTAGCAATTCCACCATCCTGGCAGCATAATTGTGACGCAAAAAGGCCATGTTCCCTAATTCCCCAAAATGGATCTTGATGGCTGTAAATTTATCTCTACAGTCAAGCGTTCCTATCCCGGCAGCCTTGACCAGGAGTTCCATTTTTTTTGGCAGGCTCCTGCCCGGGCGTGATCTGAAATTAGTAAAAAAGACTTCGCTCATACCGTTGTGTTTTCAGGGAACTAAGATAGCAAGATTTTATGTATCTTTAAGGAATAAATAACTTGTCCGATAATGAAAACAGTAGCGGAATGCAATACGCTCTTCCAGGCTGAAGTTATAAAAGGGAACCTGGAAAACGAAGGATTTCATCCTGTCATTTTCGACAATAGCATGAACTCATTCCTGCCCCTAAATATAACGTACGGGAAAAACCTTGTCCATGTCCGTGTTCCCGATGAAGAATACGAACCGGTAAAAAAGTACCTGGAAAACAGCTGACCGGGATCAATAGTGATCTTAACCGGTATGTTCCCTCAAGAAGCCCTGTCTACCAGTTCCAGCACATCCAGGCTTCTTTGGTGTGTATTGACGGCAGATTCTTTAGCGCCCGATTCAATAACGTCTATAAATTCCTTCACTTGGTAATACATCTCGTCCGCAATAGTCGGCACTGAAAGCTCCGTTGCAGTCCCGTCCCGCATGACCAGCACGGGGTCTTCCATGGTGGAAAGCTTGCCGATGAGTATCCTTCCGTTTTCCCCCTGGATCTCCGATGGCAGAAAAGAATCGGATATCTTGGAAAATACCACCACAGCTTCCATTTCAGGATAACCCATCAACACCGAACCTTGTCCGTCCACTCCGGTGGACAGGAGCATCTTCGAGGTTTGCAGTTGCCGGGGCATGCCAAAGAGATGGACTACCAGGGCCAGGCCGTAAACACCCAGATCCCGCAACGCCCCGCCACCCATTCCGGACTGAAAAACATTGCTTACCACCCCCTTTTTAAAATTGTCATAGCGCGATGAATACTGGCAGAACTGCACAAAAACCCTTCTGACGGTCCCGATACACGGTAGCGTTTCCTTTACCCGGAAGAAATTGGGCAACAAGGTAGTTTTCATAGCTTCCATCAACACCACCCCATAGCGGCGGGCTGCCACGATCATGGCCTTCCCCTCTAAGAATGAGGGTGCCAGCGGCTTTTCACAAAGCACATGTTTTCCGTGTTCCATCATCAGAATGGCTTGTGGAGCATGGAAAATATTGGGAGAAGCTATGTAAACGGCATCTACCTGCGGACAGGCAGCCAATGCTTCCAATGACGTAAAAGTCTGTTTTGCCCCGTGTTTGGCGGCAAATTCCGTGGCACGCTCCTGCGTACGCGAATAAACGGCCTGCAACTGAAAACGGGGATCGTGAGCGGCTCCCCTTAAAAAGGAATCCACGATCACATTGGAACCAATAGTGGCAAAACGGATCATAGAAAAAAGTGAGTTGTACTGGATTCGAACCAGTGACCCCTACCCTGTCAAGGTAGTGCTCTAAACCAGCTGAGCTAACAACTCAAAATAAACGCGGGGCAAAAATACAAAAAAGAACCGATTAATCAATACGCCGGAATTGCACCGGTTCCCTGTCCATGCCATTAGCACGGCGTTCCAGTTCCCGTAGTTTCAATTTTACCGGGGCGGTTATCAATTCGGGACAATTGAAAGAACGGGTCAGCATCCCGTAAAAATGTACCGGGTCTTTCTGGGGCAAGAGGAACGGTTTTCCTACCCGGCCTTCACTGTCTATATAGCCGATATACGGCAATACCAGCAATCCGTCGTGACGGCGGCTGGAAAAGACCACCCAATTGGAATTGCTGCTCCAGCTATGGTAACTTTCCACATCGGGACTGTTCCACTCTTCGAGCAATCGCCACGTTCCATCTTCCAGATCCAGCAGGGCCAGTTCGGAGGCCCGGTGATTGACCGGGAATGTACCAAAATCGAGGAGGGAAAAAAGCAGAAACCGTCCGTCAGGTGAAGGGACGGGCTGTGAAATGCTTTTCCCCATGGAAACGGCATCAATGACCGTATGGATCTCTTTTCCGGTCTTTCCTGTAAGCGGGTCAAAATCTACCCGGCACAGATTATACCTCAGATCCCTGTACTCAGAGGGCAGGTTCTTTTCTTTGGCCAGGCAAAAATAGAGGGAATGTCCGTCGGCCGAGAATTTAGGAAAGGTCTCAAATGCTCCGGTTGTCAGGTGGTCTCCGGCCAGGATGCAGTTCTCCTGTGTATCGTAGATCACAATGTCGGATACCAGGTCATAGACTTCCACCCTATCTTCGGAAGTCACGTGGAAGGACTGGTAGGTACGATTGAGCGAATAGGCAATGAAACGTCCCCCAGGATGCCAGGAAGGATAAGAAAAGGCTGTCGAAGTAGAGTCGCTGCGGCTGTCCAGGTAACGAAACGTTCCTTCTTTTTGCAGTACCGTAGCGCCTTTTTCTCCCCGCACGTGCAGGGTCAAATATTCGGGATCCCCTTGTTTAAACGAATGGCAATTTACACAGGTCTGCGGAATGAGGGTGTTTTCATAAATGGCCCGTGTCCGGAACGAGAACAGTTCCCGTTGATAAATATCTACTTTACTGTAGACTTCATACCCGGGAGCAATGTGGCGGTAAACCAATCCGTGGTCTATGGGCCGGTCGCTCACATATATGGTAAAAGAAGGGTATTTGTGCCATTTCTTCCCGGTCCGGCCGCGTACGGTTATCTGAAGGCTGTTTCCGGCATTTTTTTCCAGCAGTTGCTTCCACCGGCGCAGTGAAAAACGGATAACCCGTTTCCCGGAACCCTTCAAGACAGTCCCGTCAGTACCCACAACAACGGCTTCCAGGTAGCTGAACGTTTTTTCCACGGTGAAGTTCAACGGAGCAATATTTAACGGTACGGTTACTTCCCGGTAATCGGGCCATATATTTGGCAGGGAATACTCGACGACTTCTTCCCCGGTGTAATGTCCGCAAGAAAAAACCGCACCCAAGGCCACTAAAACCAAACTACGTTTTAGTAAAGAAAACATAATACCAATACGTTTTTCCAAAATCTTTTTTCAACACCCGCTCCGGCCGTCCCCCGGCAAATTGCCGATAAGCAGCAGTAAAATCATTTAACTTCCGGTATACATAATCGGTTATTTCCCAGGGAATGTCTTCCAGGGAAGTGTGGCTTTGTACCCAGTAGAGAGCCAGTGCTTCCTGGTAGGGAACGGGCAAAGGCTTGTCGCTCCCGGCGGGATATTCCAGGGTAATGTAATTGGCAAACCGTTCCAGGTCTTTAGCCAGCATGGTATAGGCCAGCATGTAAGCGTAAGCCATCTTATTCTCCCGGTTTTCCCGATATAGGACGTCGAGCATGGCATTCAGACCTTGGGGACTGAACAGCATTTCATCCCGATAACGCATCCTGCGGACCTTTCCATAGACGGGATCATCTTCTATACGTTCCTCATTGCCAAGATATTGCATGGCGTCCTGTGCCCATTTCCGGTAAAAGAGGGTTTTTGACAGCTGCTCCAGGAAACTGCGGGCCACCCGATAATGGCCGTTAATGATATGGGTCTGGGCCAGTCGTTTGTAACACCGTGCGCTTTTCTGAAAATCGGGGATCGCTTCCATGGCATCATAGGCATTCCGCTGGGCAGAATTGACCATGCCCAGATGCAGGTATACATCAGACATCATCAAAGGGGTCACAAAATCCCTGCGGAAAGACATCATAAGACCTTCGGGACCCTGTTGTGGGTAGTGGAACATTTCGGTTTCCAGGCGGCCGGTCTTCCACAAGGCCAGGTTGACGGCCACCATTTCAATGGAAGAACCCGGAGGATCTTTTTGTGCCCTCTGCAACACCTCTTCCCACTCCTCTTCATAGACAAGGATGTCGTATCCAAAGAGCAATTCCTTGTCTAAATCAGTAAAACGATACAGACCAAATACCGTTCCGGCACCGATCAACGCGCACAATACCGGAGAAACGATCCGGCGCAGGCGGCCGGGACCCGGTGTGGGGATCAGGCGGCACGACAAGGGAACGGCGGCTGCCAGGATCCAAGCTATATACTGAATGGGATATGAAAAGTAGTAATATCTATAAAAATGGATCCCTCCCAGCAATTTGGCATAGGGATACTGAAAAAAAAGCCTGACTGCAACGGGATAGAGGAAAACAAGTACCACTGCCGGAAGCACACGGACGGCATACCACTTCCAATGACCGGTATTCTCCCGGCGAAATGCTTCCAGGTACAGGAAACAGGCGGTAAAAATAATAACCGTGCCACCGGAAGCAAAGAACAACACCGGTTGCAGGATATAGAATACGGCTATCCGCAAGTTCCCGGCACCGGCACGCTGGTATAGGTTCACAGCCCAAAGGGACAGCAACAGAGCCACCACTGCCGAAATCATGTAATTTTCGTTACACAGCAACAGCCACACGAATGCAGACGGTATAAAAGTCAACGGATAAAGGAAAGTATTACCGTCTGCCCTGCCGGGCACCCTATACGAGATCCGGGCCACCAGCCGTTGCAGCAGTACCAGCAATAAGACTACAACAAGGGCTCCTGCCCACGGATATAGGAAGAACTGGGTAACAAAACCGCCCAGGTAAAAGGAAAAGCCTTCCGGATGCAAGACCGATTCCATGAAATAATCCGTCCCAAACCGGAAAAACTGGAACTGTTCGTGAAATCGCAAATGGTAAGGAACCAACAGCCAGAAAAAAAGAAAAACACCCAGCCAAAAAACAAGTGAATAGACTTTTCGCATACAGCAAAGTTAAGAAAATTGGACACTTTTCGGATCTGCGAACAATGTCTTTAACTGTAGGCTTTGTCCTGAATCTTAACGAAACACTAATGTTCCGATATATATTTTATTAAATCTATAACTCTGGCAGAATACCCCATTTCATTGTCATACCAGGCGAGTATCTGTACCAAATCCCCGCCGACTATTTTTGTAGAAAGTGCATCAAATACGGCCGAGTGGGTATTGTCGTTAACATCACTACTTACTATAGGATCCGAACAATACTCCAGATATTGTTTAAGAGTTGAGTTGGCATAATCTAAAAAAGCTCTATTGATCTCAGCCTCAGTGACAACTTTATCTAAATGCATATATAACTCTACAAAAGAGCAATCTGCAACAGGAACTCTCGTAGCAAATCCGTCAAATGAGCCGGCAAGCCGTGGGAAGATAATCTTAATGGCATCTATTGCGCTTGTAGTTGTAGGAATAATATTGTTTAAGGCGCTTCTGGCTCTTCTGGGGTCTGAATGATATCCATCCTGCAGATTCTGGTTGTTTGTAAAAGGGTGGATCGTATTCATCAATGCTTTTTTAATTCCAAACGCCTCATCCATCACCTTGATCATTATTGCCACACAGTTAGTCGTACAGGAAGCATTTGATATGATCCTATCGGAAGAAGTAATGTCCGTGTGATTGACTCCCATGACTACTGTTCTGTCAATGCTCCTGTCTTTAGAAGGAGAGCTAAGGATAACTTTTTTTGCACCACCGTCAATGTGTCCCTGAAGCATTTCACGGGTTTTAAATTTCCCGCTTGATTCTAATACGATATCTACAGAATTTTTACTCCAGGGAATATCTGAGGGCTTGCTGAAATGTGTGACCGGTATCTTTGAGCCGTCTACTATCAGATGTTCCGTATCAAAACTTACATCGGCTGCGAATTTACCGTGAATACTGTCGTATTTTAGCAGGTGTGACAGTATTTTTGTATCTATTATATAATCATTGATATGAGCCACTTCAATACCCGGTGTTGTAGATGCAAGTTTGAAGACGAGCTTGCCAATTCTCCCAAAACCGTTTATACCAATCCTGATTGACATTTGAATGTTGTTTTATAAACTATTTATTGTGGCACAAAAGTATTACTTTCTTGCGAAATTTTCTAAACACTTGAAGACTTTTCCTAAAAACAACTTTCTATATGACCTTTTAATTGGGGCACAAATCTCTTCCCTTTATAAAATACATTTCGTATGTTTGATCTTGATATGGCGGGCCATGTAATCGAAATTGCGATCGAAGGCATTGACACATTGTCGCAGGTTAAACGCCATTTTACCTAAACTAATGAGCATTGACAAATCATTAACTTCATATTAAATCGATCATGAAAAAAATATTAATTTTTTCGGCATGCTTTTTTGTTTTTTGCCCGTTTGGTAGTATACCCACGAGTAATGCAGAAGAATACCGTATGCCGTCCAAAACTGTCACAGATCTGATCCTTGCTCCGGCAACTCCTTCTTTTTCAGCCAGTCCTAAAAAAGACCGGTATGTAATAGTCTATACGGACGATATCCCTACCATAAAAGAACTGTCACAGGAAGAGTTGAGACTTGCAGGAACACGGATTTTACCTGCAACCAATGGTCCAAAGGTGAGAACAAAAATAAAAGGATTTGAAATGAAATCCATGCCGGGTACAAAAGACATTCGGGAAGGAAAAATTGAAGGGTTTCCGGACCATGTCAATATTATCGACTACCGGTGGTCGCCCGATGGCAAAATGATAGCCGTATGTGTAGAGGAAGAGGACGGAATACGTCTGTGGATCATAGATGTTGATGTTCTTAAGGCGACTAAATTGAACGATCTTAAAGTGAATATGTTTTTTGGTACAAACGCATACGAATGGTCAAATGACAGTAAAAAAATCCTGGTCACTTTTGTTCCTGAAAACCGCGGAAAAGAGCCGGTAGACAAAATAGATAATACCGTACCGGTAATTCAGGAGAGTGATGGAAAGAAAAATCCCGTACGTACGTACCAAGATCTCTTGTCCGATGATTTCACGGAAAGACAGTTTGACTATTATGCTACATCGGTACTGGGCATCATCCGTATTGACGACGGCGGGATCTCATACCTGGGAGAGAATGCCGTATATACACAAGCGACCTTTTCTCCGGATGGAAACTATATTCTTATTCAATCCATAGAAAGACCTTATTCATATGTAGTACCTTATCGTTTTTTCCCATCCGTAACAGAGATAAGGGACGAGAACGGTTCAACAATAAAAGTACTGGCAAAGACGCAGCTTGTCGAATATGAATATTCAAGCTTGAATTCTGCGTTTCCGGGACCACGTAGCTATAGGTGGAGACCGGATCTTCCCGCATCCGTTTGCTGGATAGAACCCCTTGACGGAGGTAATGGAAGTGTAGACGTACCTTTCAGGGATAAAGTAATGTGCATTTCCAGCCCGTTCAGCGAAGACGCTGAAGAAGTTTATAAGGGTGAACACAGGATTAACAGTATTCTCTGGGGAGATGCCAATAATGCATTCGTATTGTTATCCGACCGGTCTGTCCGCCATAAAAAATGCATTCACATTGACCCCCAAAAAAATGTTGTCAAACAAGTCGTATATGACTTGAGTTCAGAAGATCTGTATGCTGACCCGGGAACAATCATAATGACTTTAAACAGTCTGGGAAGGAGTGTAGTTTATACTCCTGATAATTATAAAAACATTTATTTCAGTGGAAGGGGCTGTTCCCCAAAAGGGGCTTATCCCTTCATTGATGAATACAACATTGCAAAAAACAGAACCAGGCGAATATGGCAATGTCAGGACCCTTATTTTGAATCGCCTGTTACTTATATAGACTTGGTAAAAGGAAAATTCATCTCCAGAAGGGAATCCAATGATGAGACACCCAACTATTATTTGGTCAATGTCAAAGAGAAAAATGCAATCGCTCTGACCCGCTTCGAGAATCCATACCCTTCAATGACAGGTGTGAGCAAGCAGGTAATTGAGTATACCCGTAAAGACGGTGTTAAACTGAGCGGCACACTATATTTGCCTGCCGGATATAAAAAGGAGAATGGAACACTTCCCGTCCTGATGTGGGCTTATCCTTCCGAATTTAAAAGCAGTGATAATGCAGGTCAAAGGAGCGACGCCCCCAATCAGTTTACCCGCTATACAAGAACTTCGCCCATTCTTTGGGTGGCGGAAGGTTATGCTGTTTTGAACAACGCATCTTTCCCGATAATCGGAGAAGGTGACAAAGAACCGAATGATACGTATATTGAACAATTGGTGAGCAATGCAGAAGCTGCCATCGATATATTAGTGGAAATGGGAATAGCCGACAGAAAAAGAATTGCAGTGGGCGGACACTCATACGGCGCCTTTATGACTGCAAATCTTCTGGCAAATTCCGATCTGTTTGCAGCGGGAATTGCACGAAGCGGGGCTTATAACAGGACACTTACACCTTTTGGATTCCAAAATGAAAGAAGGTCCTTCTGGGAAGCTCCGGATGTGTATTTAACTATGTCTCCTTTCGTTAAAGCAGATAAATTGAAAACTCCCATACTGCTCATTCATGGATTGGCAGACAACAACACGGGAACATTTACGGTACAAAGCGAGAGGTTATATACGGCACTAAAAGGGAATGGCGGAATTGTCCGGCTTGTGTTGCTCCCCTATGAAAGCCATAGTTACGTGGCAAAAGAATCCATCCTGCATCAGGCCTGGGAAACATGGCAATGGCTGGAAAAATATGTAAAAAACAGATAGTAGATATTGTTATTAGGTAAATGTGCAAGCCCCCTGTTCAGTCCAAAAAGCAGGGGGTTTCTGCATACGGTCCTTTCTCACAAAACGTTAACAATATAACGACTATAATCCGGAGTGTCTAAAGTGTTATTAGAATCAGTATTTGAGCCAGTAAAATTCTTAAGAACATCGTTAGGGGGTAAACCGTTGCATAGGTGATCGATTGTGCATGAACAGGGGCAAGGCTATTGGCAAATTCAAGAGCGGGAGGATCCGTCATGGCTCCGGATAGAATGCCGCAAATTTTCAGGTAATTCATTTTCATTGCCCTGGCAATGATGGCTGCAAGAAATATGGGGATAACTGTAATGGCCGCTCCATACAAAAGCCAGACATACCCGCCATTTACAAGAGTCTGAACAAATTTTCCTCCGGAAGAAAGCCCTACACAGGATAAGAACAAAACGATACCAAGCTCCCGGATTATCATATTTGCCCCGGGGGTCATGTAAAAATCAAGTTTTCCAATACGTCTCTGATGACCTAATATTATGGCAATCAAAAGGGGACCTCCGGCCAGCCCTAATTTTGCAGGAACAGGCAGCCCGGGAATAATAATGGGAATACTTCCCAGTACAATACCAAGGAAAATGCCCAGAAAAATAGGTGCGGTATTGGGATGTGATAATTCTTTAACGGAATTTCCCAGTTCTTGACGAATATCAGGCAACAAATCACGTTTCCCTACAATCCTTACTGTGTCTCCCAACTCGACAGTAGTCCGGAGGGTCGGTAAAATTTCCATACCGGCCCTGAAAATACGGGTGATATTCGCTTCATACCTTCTATAAATCCCAATTTGTTCTATGGTTTTACCTGCAAGTTTTCGATTGGTAATCAAAACATGAAACATGGCAAAATTACCTGATATCTTACGTTTATTACCGACTTTAACATCACCCATTTTTAAACGAAGCGCATCAAGATGGTCTATTGATGAAACACCATATATCACATCTCCTTCCTGAAGTATTTCTTTTTCGGATGCTACAATGAACGTATTATTGCGACCAATTTGGGAAATAACCAATTCCGTGTCTGCTATTTTTTTAATATAGCCGATATCTTTACCGAACAAACTTGGATTTGTAATGTGGATTTCAACGCTTTCAAGTTGCTTTCGGTTGCTATTATACCGGTTATTATAATCTTCGACTTCTTTATTGATTTTGATGCCGAATATCCAACGCACAACAATCATAGTTAAAATAACACCCAGGACCCCAAACGGATAAGCCAGGGCATAGGCCATTCCCGTTAGAGCAACATCCTGTGTTTTTCCCATTTCTGACAATACCTGCTGGGCTGCGCCAAGACCCGGTGTGTTGGTAACGGCACCACTCATAATACCCGTAATAACTTCCGGAGAAACGTCAGTCCAGGAATAAATCAAATAGGCCGTAAAAAAGCCGGTAACTACTATTCCTACGGCAAAAAGATTTAAAATCAATCCGTCTTTGCGAAAAGTGCTGAAAAAACGAGGCCCGACATCAATACCTATCGCATAAACAAAAAGTATCAATCCGAATTCGCGTGTAAAATGCAGCATAGCCGGGTCGGCCTGTAATCCAAAATGAGCAAATAAAAGACCGGAAAACAATACCCCTGCAATGCCCAACTTAACTTTTTTAACCGCTATCTTCCCAATCAGGATCCCCACAAATGCCGTTAAACTGATGTAAAGCAAAGTGGACGTTACATCCGTTCCTTTAAACAAATCAATAATAAAATTCACTGCAATCTTTATTTGAAATCACGTATCAATGTCCTTTACAATGTAGGACGTTTTTATGATTAAACCATAAAGATAAAAGTTATTCTACGAGTAAAAAAAAGGCCCTCAAATTTGAGGGCCTTTTAAGCTTTTTTAGAAGCTAATTTCTTTATTGTAGTCAGACTCAAGACGCGGTACAACCCAGGTCCATTTATTTTTGTCTTCGGGTCCGATTATTCCGGTCAAATCATTATGGAAACTGTCACCGTTCTCATAATTTCTTTTTATCAACGTATCACCCCATCTCTTTTTATCAAACCAGTCAAAACCTTCACCCCAAAGTTCAATACCTCTGTACATCTTAATTTCCTCAAGAAGATCCTGACCTGTTTTTGTGCAGGAATAGTTGGGATCCCTGCCAGTATCTTTTGTTAACGCCTCCAGACATTTTTGAGCTGCCGAAACGTTACTAAGGAAATAGTTGGCTTCAGCTTCAATTAACAACATCTCCGAAGAGCGGAAATTATTGATATGCCCGACTCCAGGGTAATCGATACATTTGAATTTGAAATTCATATACGCATGAGCATTTGCCGTAGCATACAGATCGGGATATAATTGAAAGGCATGTTTCTTTAGTGCGCTGCCGCCTAACCCCGTGTTTTTATTCCAGGACATGTCTTTAGGATCCAGGAACATATCTTTGCGAATATCCGTATCCGGTATTTTGTTATACAACGACATGGTTATTCTCTTAGGATACGTTCTTACGGCAGAAGCATTTGAGTTGTATCCGATATAGGCGAAATAGTGATAATAATATAATGTTTCATCGCTGGCGCCATATACACTCCATATCCACTCTTTATTGGGCACGGAAAAACCGGCTTTGTATTCAGCAACACTCATCATAGGATATTTTTGACGTGCTTTTTTTGCCATTTCCAGAGCTTTGGAATAGTCTGCTATGGTGATGGCGGTTCTGGCATAAACAGCGTAAGCCACATCAATATTAACTTCAAAATTATAATTGCTGTCCCGATCCAATCCGGAAGAACTGTAAAGCGATATGGCATCATCCAGATCTTTGTATATCTGTGAATATACCGTTTTTGCCGGAGAAACGGGCAGATCCTCATCGGTAGGCTCCAATCTTAATACCACACCAAAAGTTTCACCGTTTTGCGTATCCGTCCAACGATAGGAGTACAGTTGCATTAACATTAAGTAGCAATAGGCCCTGTAAGTCAGAGCTTGTGCCTTAATATACTCTTTTTCATGATCGGGACCTTCGGCATCATCAATACCGGCAATTATCGAATTGGCGTTACCGATTATCATGTAATAGTAATACCAGGGATATTGAGTATATGTTGAATTGTTATCATCGTGATTGTTTCCCCCAATAACGTTTACCCAACCAGGAAGATTAACGGTAAAGTTCTGTCCCGGATATTCCCCGTAATATAACTTAATGGTACCTTCCCCATTAAATCCCTGTCTGCTAATATATTGTCTTGTCATTAATTTAGACAATCCGTTTACAGCAAGTTTAGCGTTTGCCGTCGTTTCAAATATAGTTCCTCCACTGGTGGAAGAAGTAGGAGTTGTGCTTAAATATTCTTTTCCACAGCTCCATAGAAACAACATGCTAAGTAAAATAATTGGTTTAAATATTTTTTTCATAATCTCAATCATTTTTAGAATCTCAAATTAAGTCCTAACGTGAAAATTCTGTTTGTTCCATATACGTTATCAGCTCCACCACCGGTGCTGTATACGTTCAATCCGGGTAAAGAAGTAAATAACCAGGCGTTATCTACATTTAAATTGATGTTGATACCGGAAACTCCGATTTTATTAACAGCTTTTTTCGAGAAATTATACGCCAGATGGATATTCTTGATATTTAAATAAGTTTTGCTATGCATATGAGAAATAGCAGTTGTTGCTTTCCACGAGTTGGTGTAATAATCTATTCTGGGCAATCCGTTCGGATCAATTCTGTTGGGAGAATCAGGAGTCATTCCTTCCGGCACTCCGTTCCAGGATCTTTTAATTTCTTTAGAGATTGCAGACGGACTGGCGGAAACGGACATCAAGCTATTCCATGGACTGGAAGTTGCGTAGCCTCCTATACCGTATGAAAGATTAATACTGAAATCAAAGTTCTTCCATCTAATAGAAGTCCCTAAACCTCCGAACAATGTCGGAAGAGAGGTAGCTCCACCATTAAGCCAACCTCTGGAAGCATATGAATAGTGAGCCGTATAATTTTTATCTCCAATATTAACTACATATTCTTCAGGGACCTCTGTTTTGCCTTCCTCTTGATTGTCTTTACCGACAAAGAATCGCTTATCATCTATGTTGTACAAAGACAGACCTGTCATCTGGTCAATTCCTACGAAATCATAAACCCAATATGCCATGTACGGCATTCCTTCCTGGTATCTCTTATTGCCCGAGAGGTAACCTCCATCTTCATCCAGAAGTTCTTGAGGCAACTTCCCGACAATCGTTTTTTGCCAAGTTGTCACGAAGTTGAAATTCCACGTAAAGTTTCTTGTTCTGATCACATCAACGTCAATCATCAGCTCAACACCTCTGTTTGACATACTGCCGAAGTTGACAGTCTGAGTGGGAGACATACTGGAAGAACTTGTAGTAGAACCTACAGACAAAGGTCTCCTTACGCTAAATAAAAGATCTTTTGAAACTTTCTGGTAATAATCCAGTTCAAAATTAAATCTATTGAATAACCTCCCCTCCAGTCCTACCGAAATTGAATTCATAGATTCCCATACAAGATTTTGGGCTTCATTTTGCGATTTGTATGATGCGCCAAGACCTCCATTTTTAGCATTTGAATACAGACCATACCAAGCATAAGTGCCAACACCGCTGTCATTTCCCACCTGACCGTATGATGCTCTGAGCTTTAATGCATCCACAAAATGTACCGATGCCATAAACGGTTCTCTGTGAATAGACCAGGTAGCACCTACCGACCAGAAGATACCCCATCTGTTATCAGGATGGAATTTTGAAGATCCATCACCACGCAACATGGCATCTATATAATATTTATTGTCAAAGTTATATTTAATGGTCCCCAGATAACTCTCTCTTCTAAGATTGCTATCATAGCCGTTCATTCGAACGAGTTCGGTAAAGTTTATCAACTCATATTTATTGGCGAAAACTTCTTTTGTCTTATACAGATCCGTATAAACATAGTTGTAATAGTAATTCTCATGGGCAGCCATTACATAGAAATTATGCTTAGCACCAATTGTCTTGTTCCATGAGAGAATCTGCTGAGCGGTAAACGTTGTGTAGCGGTATATGCTTCTGCTTGATCTTCCTTCGTTACCGGCTCCGTCACCGATAATGGCATTGTTATATGTTCTGTTTTCCGAATTGCGCAAGCTGTAATCGAATAACATTTTAAAATCAAAATCTTTTAGGAAAGTGATGTTAAACCAAGCATTACCGGTGGCAGTAGTTCTGTAAGTCCTATCCCGATTCAACTCCAACTCCCATATTACGTGTCTGTCCAGGTTCTGATTACGGGTAATGCCGTCATGATAGTTCCCTCTGTCATAAATCTTTTCGCCGTTTTCATCCAAAATGAACTCTCCGGTCTGCATGTCGTGCACATATATCGGATAAATCGGAGACATAAAACGTCCATAATAAATCGGATTGACAAAAGATGAAGAACCTTCACTAATATTGTCAGTTTCCTGATATGAAGCGTTGATCTTAACTCCTCCGCTTAACCATTTGCTTGGACGAACAGTAACGTTTGCATTAGTTGTAAACCTCATATAACCACTGCCGATAACATTACTTTCGTTATTATGGTGACCTACGGAGATAAAGTAACTGGTCTTATCCGTAGCATGGTCGGCACTAATTGTATAGTCTTGATACAATCCTACTTTTGAAACAGCATCCCACCAATCGAGGTCTGTGTAACCGGGAAGCATCTTGGCGACAAGTTTGCCGTTCGCATCAAATAGTTGATCTTTAGGTTTATCAAATATATTATAACCTAAATAGTTTTCAACTAAATGTTTAGTTGCATAATCATTAGCGGCTTCCATCGAATATTTCAGATCCGGATTTGACATTAGGTTATTCCTGTAACCCAGCCACATGGTCTCCATCCATTCTTCTGCACTTAATTTTTCAAATTCGGCTTGTCCCCAGCTATATGCTCCGGCACGTACATTGGCCCGGACTCCTATCTTAGCACTCTTACCTTTTTTTGTAGTAATCAGAATTACTCCGTTTGAGGCAAGATTCCCGTACAGGGCAGCTGAAGCAGCGTCCTTGAGTACCGATATGTTCTCCACATCGTTGGGATTAATATCGGAAATATTACCTGCAAAGGGTACTCCATCCACGACATAGAGCGGGGAGTTACTTCCGGTAATCGTCGAAAATCCTCTAATTCTAATAGCAGGGGTAGAACTCGGACCTCCAGTATTTACAACAATTACACCTGTTGCCGCACCATCCAGGACACCGGCTACACTTGCCATTGACCTTCTCTCTATATCGGCAGCCGTAAATGCAGAAACAGCTCCGGTTATCGATTCTTTTTTTGCTTGTCCGTAAGCAACCACGACAACGTCATCTAAAAAAGTGACATCCGGAGTAAGTTCAACATCAATCGCAGCTCTATTATTAACAGAAACTTCCATGGCTACATAACCAATTGAACTGAAGACTAAAACACTGTTAACTGGAGCTGATAATGAATAGTTCCCGGAAACATCAGTCGATGTTCGGGATGTTGTCCCCTGAATATGCACAGTGACATATGGAATAGGGTCTCCTGTGGAAACATCAGTAACGGTACCGGATACAGTGATATTTTGCGCCAATACCTGTACTGATAAAGCCATTAGGGGAATGAACAATAAAAATCTAATTTTCTTCATTAAATTTAGTTTTAGTTTATAATTAAGTTTAAAAAACCATAATTTTCAACATACCCGTGAATAGTCTGCGGTACCACCCATCTTTCCCTTCTTCCGAATATTGAAACGACCATACCTCATTTCCCGAAGGTACAGACTCCAGAAACTGAGCCGATCGGAGGAGTCTGAAAGAAGGCTAAAAGGTATATCTTGGGTAGTCTTCAAACCATCCTTTTTTGAATTTATTTATATTCTCTGATATTTTAGACTAAGATATTGATTCCCTGCATATATTCCAAATATTTCTTTGGGCATATATTGATTTTCAATGACTTAACAAATTTTAAAGATCGAACTAAATAATGTTTTATCGATCATTTAATGGTCATTAAATGACTGCACCCTGTCACATAAATATAATACTCCCATCAATTCAAACTACAGGGTAAGTTTAACAAAAACGATTAAATTTATTCATTATGTCAACGACAAGAAAGAAACACAGTGCCGCCTTCAAGGCCCAGGTGGCCACTGAGGCAATCAAAGAACAGGAGACGCTAAACGAACTACATTCAAATTCTAACATAATAGAGATCAAGGGAAAATCTAAAAAACCCACTTACCAGGAAGAAAGCGGACAACAGCTTTGCAATGTTATTTTAAATGCCTTCTAAAGAGTCAAAGGAAAAATAAGCGACTTTCAGCAACTATATAAAATTAGAATATAAAAAGTCAAATTGTCTTGTTTTTTCTTAAAAAGAAACTATATTTGTAGTTGAACTTATTTTGTTGTAATCAACTATGAGTAGAGAATATCGAAATAAACTCAACCAACTTCTAACTATGGGAACCAAAAACGGCTTGCTTTTTTCTGAATGGTTAGGAAGGAATGGTTATTCCCATCAGTTGATAGACAGGTACAGAAAGTCAGGATGGCTTACTGCTTTGGATAGGGGGGTAATGTATCGTACTGGTGATTCATTATCTGCATTTGCGGCTTTGTCTTGTTATAATCAACAGCTCGGTAAAAACTTAAGAGTAGCTGCACATTCTGCTTTAGAACTCTTTGGTTTCAACCATTATGTTCCTATGGGAAAACCAAAATTAATGGTTGCTCATTCCAATCTAAATGTTCCAAAATGGATGACAAGCAATGGTTTTGATAGAACTTTTAAGCCATTTCAAACAAATATGGTTGAAACACCTGAAACAAGCGTGATAAGGGCTGAAGGTGTTGATTTATTAGTTTCCTCACCAGAACAGGCTTTTATGGAATGTTTATTATTGGTTCCATCTCAATATGATTATATGGATTTGTATTATATAATGGAACAATTAACTTCTTTGCGTCCTGAAGTTGTTCAGAGATTACTTGAAGAAGGAAATAATTTGCGTGTTAAACGAGTGTTTTTGTATATGGCAGAAAAAGCAAGACATTATTGGCATGATATGTTGAATACTGATAAGATAGACCTCGGCACAAGTAAATTACAATTGACAGATAATGGAACATATATAAATCAATATAAAATAACCGTACCTCAAGAATTGAATGATTACGCATGAGATATACAAAAAGCAAGTAGCCCTTTTAATACGAATAATGCCTTCTATATATCGTATTGAGGATTTTGCAGTCCATGGAGGAAGTGCTATAAATCTTTTCCATAAGAATATGCCACGATATTCGGTTGATATTGATTTAACTTATATTCCTATCCAGACAGAGAAGAAAGCTTTTCTTCAATAAAAGAGCATCTTAAAAGCTTAAAAACCTACATAGAAAAATCTATTCCGAATATAAGGGTTATTCCTCAATACAATGTATTATAATTACATTGTACATTGAATGGGGCAGTTGTTATAATTGAAGTAAATGGAACAAAAAGAGGTATAATTGCTCCAACTGAAGATATAATACTCTGTCAAAAAGCACAAGAAGAATTCAGTATGTCTTGTATAGCTCGCATTGTCTCTTTTTCTGAGCTATACGGAGGGAAAATAGCAGCTGCACTATCTCGTCAACACCCAAGAGACTTGTTCGATTGTAAGTATATGGAAATATCTTTATTCGATGAGGTTAAAAAGGGATTTATTTTAAATTTGCTTGGTAGTGATAAACCTATAATAGAATCCCTACAACCTAATTGTATTAATCAGAGCCCCGCATTAGAAAACCAATTTCAAGGCATGTCAAATATTGAGTTTACATACAAAGATTATGAGCAAACACGAAAAAATCTCATAGCTATAGTTAATAACTCATTAACTAAGACAGATAAGGAATTTATTATTTCCTTCGAAGAGGGTAACCCTGATTGGAGCAAGTGTGTTGCAGGAAACTTGTCTAACTATCCATCAGTTCAATGGAAATTGCAAAACATCAATAAATTAAAGACAGATAACCCACAGAAGCATAAACAAGATATTCAAACATTAAAAGATTTTATAAAATAATTTGACAATATCTAATTTATTTTCCACATAACTCCAGACAGATTTCAAAACACTAAAATTCGGGCAACTTCTGGGCAACCGAAACAGAAAAAGCAGCTTACTGTTATATAAGCCGCTTTTTGGCGGAGAGAGAGGGATTCGAACCCCCGGAACCCATAAGGGTTCAACGGTTTTCGAGACCGCCCCGTTCGACCGCTCCGGCATCTCTCCGTTTGGAGAACAGGATACGTATTGGTGGTCTATAGTATATACGACAGAGTCAATACACCGGAGATCATTACCTGCTTCCTTTTGGGGAGGACAAAGGTAAGGAATCTTTTTATTTTTTAGAGAAAAATTTATACTTGAAGATAAGTAGGTATAAAGAGCCGCAGGTAATAGCAGAGTCGGCAAGGTTGAAGATGAATTGGAAGAAGACGAAGCGACGGCCGCCCCAGATGGGAAAGTTTTCGGGGAGAACGGTATCTATGAGGGGGAAATAGAGCATATCTACTACTTTTCCGTGGAGGAAGGTCCCGTAACCGCCTTCGGGGGGAAAGAGACGGGCGATTTCGGTTACGCCCGATTCGCTGAAGATGAGGCCGTAAAATGCACAGTCTATGATGTTGCCTATGGCTCCCACAAATACAAGGGCAAGTCCTACGAGAACCCCCATCGGGGTGTCGGGTTTTTTAAGGAGTTTGCAGATGTACCAAATGATGAAAATACTGAGAGCTATGCGAAAAAGGCTGAGAATGAGTTTGCCCGTTTGTCCGCCAAAGACCATACCGAAGGCCATCCCTTCGTTTTCCACGAAATAGATCTGGAACCAGTTGCCAAGTACGTTTACGCTTTGGTGAAGGGTAAAATGGGTTTTAACCCAGATCTTGGAGATTTGATCCAGAACGAGGATGAAGGTAATGATGATCGCAAGGATTTTGCCTCTGGACAGCTTGCTTTTGCGCATGGGAGGGATCATTCGCGGTTGTTCTTCGCTTCTACCGATAGTGTGGCGTGAGGAACAAGGCGAAGGCGTTCTTTCGGAATCAGCTTTCTGGTTTCACGGCAAATACCATAGGTTTTGTTTTCAATCCTGATCAATGCCATTTCCAGGGATTGGATGAACTTATGCTGACGCAAAGCCAATTGTCCTGCTTCTTTCTTGGAAAGAGCCGAGGCACCTTCTTCGAGGACTTTGAATGTGGGGGAAGTGTCCTCGGTGTCGTTACTCTGGCTGTGGGTGACTATGGCTTTGAGTTCTTCGTAGTCGGCACGTGCCTGGGCAAGTTTTTCGTAGATGAGGGTTTTGAATTCCTGCAGTTCCTCGTCGGAATAACGAACCTTTTCTCTTACCTCTTCCGTAACCTTTTGATTGGTATTGCTTTTTTTCTTTGTCATGGTTCTATTCTTTTAGTAGGAAAGTACAAATGTAGTATTTAATTATGATTTCTCAATATGAATAGACAAGGTGCCTCCTTCCCATTCGACGCTATGGGCTGAAGGGGGTGTGGAAGCTAATTTTATTTCCGTTGCTAGGACTTGTTGTGCAATGTATTGAGAAAAATCCTGAAGGGCATCTGAAACATCTTTTCTATCTTCCAGAACAACCTTTATCTTATCGGTGACTTCCAGGCCGATGTCTTTTCTCAGATTTTGGATACGGTTGACGAGTTCACGGGCGGTGCCTTCGCGCAGGAGGGCTTCGGTAATGGTGATGTCCAGGGCTACGGTCAGGGGTCCTTCAATAGCTATGAGCCAGCCGGGCATGTCCTGCGAATTGATGACAACATCGTTTCTTTCTAAAAGGACGGGGCCGGATGGCAGGTTCAGGGTGTAGGTACCCTGTTCGACAGAGCTTTCCAGAAAAGCAATGTCTTCCTGGGAAAAGCCGCCAAGAGCAGCGGTAATGTCTTTCATTTGCGGACCGTATTTTTTCCCGAGAACTTTGAAGTTGGGTTTTACGGCCTTGAGAATTAAACCGGCGGTATCGTGGATAAATTCCATATCCTTGACGTTGACTTCGTTCAGGATGATCGTTCTCACCCGATCAAGTTTATCTGCCAGTGACGGATCCAGGACAGGCATGAGGATCTTGCTAAGGGGCTGACGGACTTTGATATTGACTTTGCGGCGTAAGGCCAGCACCATCGAAGTGCAACGTTGAGCCAGGTCCATGCGTTCTTCCAGGTCAACGTCCACCAAGGTATGATCGACAGCGGGCATAAGTTCCAGGTGGACGGATCCGGATCCGGTCAGGTCCAGGAACAACCGTTCCATATAAACCGGGGCAAGGGGGGCACCCAGCAAGGCGACGGTTTTCAGACATTCAAAAAGTGTCTGGTAAGCGGCACGTTTATCCGTGTCCATATTGCCTCCCCAGAAGCGTTTCCGGTTCAGGCGCACGTACCAGTTGCTCAACTGGTCGCATACAAAGTCCTGAATCATTCTCCCGGCACCGGTCAGATCGTAATCTTCATAAGCGTTCAGGACTTTTTCGGTCAAAGTATTTAGCAGCGATATGATCCAGCGGTCGATCTCTGGCCTGTCGGCTACAGGTACCCATTCCGGAGAGTCCGCGACGGCCCGGGCTGCCGTAAATCCGTCAACATTGGCGTAAAGGGCAAAAAAGGAATAGGTGTTGTAAAGTGTCCCGAAAAATTTGCGACGGACCTCGTCCACGCCACCTTCGTCAAAACGCATATTGTCCCACGGCTGGGCGTTGGTCAGCATGTACCAGCGCAGGGGATCGGCTCCGTAGGTATCGAGCAGCCTTATGGGATCGACGGTATTACCCAGGCGTTTGCTCATTTTGTTACCGTTCTTGTCCAGTATCAGGCCGTTGGACAGAACGTTCCGGAAACATATCCGGTCGTTGACCATCGTTGCAATGGCATGGAGCGTAAAGAACCACCCGCGGGTTTGATCTACGCCTTCTGCAATGAAATCGGCTATCTGGCCGAAAGCGGGAGTGCCGAGTTTTTCGAGTCCTTCCTGGGAAAAGGGCATGGAACCTGAGTCAAACCAAACATCGATCAGATCCGCCTCACGGTACATAGGCTTCCCATTGGCGGAAGCAAGGATCCATGTGTCTACAAAAGGCCGGTGCAGATCGATCCTGTCGTAGTTCCCGGAACTGAAATCACCGGGTACGAAGCCTTTGTCTCTAAGCGGGTTGGAGTCCATCAGACCTTTGGCAACCGACTCATCCAGGGCATCATACAATTCCCGGAGCGATCCTATGCAACGCTCTTCCTTGCCGTCTTCAGTGCGCCAGATGGGCAATGGTGTTCCCCAGAAGCGGCTGCGTGAGAGGTTCCAATCCTGCAGATTTTCCAGCCATTTGCCAAAGCGACCCGTACCGGTCGAAACCGGTTTCCAGTTAATGGTATCGTTGAGTTCCATCATCCGCTCCTTTACGGCGGTTGTGCGGATAAACCAGGAGTCCAGCGGATAATAGAGCACGGGTTTATCGGTTCGCCAGCAATGGGGATAATTGTGCACCATTTTTTCTATACGGTAGACCTGCCCGTTCTTTTTCAGCCACATGCAGATGTCCACATCCAGAGAATCCGCCTGATCGGCAGTTTCTTCAACGTCCCATTCCGGATCATACACGTTTTTTACGTAACGTCCGGCAAAAGGCCCGTAAGTATTGGCGTCCACCCGGGAGCTGACAAAGGCGGGATCCAGGTCTTCCAGACGGTAAAATTTTCCGGTCTTATCCACCATAGGACACAGGTTCCCGTTGGTGTCCCTCATCAGTAGGGCGGGTATATTGTATTTTTTGGCCACCTTGTTGTCATCATCCCCAAAAGTAGGAGCAATATGCACAATACCCGTACCTTCCTCCGTAGTGACAAAATCCCCGGTAACGACCCGGAACGCTCCTTCTCCCGGATTGACCCACGGGATAAGTTGCCGGTAGGATATGCCTTCCAGCCTGCTACCTGCAAAGGGATTTGATACTTGCTCCCAGGGTACGGCTTTGTCTCCCGGCTTGTAGGATTCCAATGGGATCTCCTTGTCCTTTTCCTGAAAGAGGGTTTCCCTCAGATCCTTGGCCATAACTACCGAAATGGGTTCCCCCGTATAGGGATTGAAAGTGCGCAGCTTAACATACGAGATGGTCGGTCCTACGCAAAGGGCCGTATTGGAGGGCAGGGTCCACGGAGTAGTGGTCCATGCCAGGAAGAATACGCGCTCCCCTTCCCTTTCAAAGAGAAAACTGCTTGAGCTATCCTTTACGATCTCAAATTGTACGGTACAGGTGGTGTCCTTCACGTCTTTGTAGCAGCCTGGCTGGTTTAGTTCGTGTGAACTCAGGCTGGAACCTGCCGCAGGAGAATAAGGCTGTATGGAATAGCCCTTGTACAAGAGTCCTTTATCATAGATGTCCTTCAGTAAGTACCAGACCGTTTCAATATAAGAGTTGTGATAGGTGACATAGGGACGACTCATATCTACCCAGTAAGCCATCTTTTCCGTCAGGATTTCCCACTCGCGGGTATAGCGCAGCACCTCTTTCCGACAGATGGCGTTGAACTCCTGGATCGATATGTTTTTTCCGATATCTTCCTTGGTAATGCCCAATTGTTTTTCCACGCTCAACTCTACGGGAAGACCATGCGTATCCCACCCTGCCCTGCGTTCAACCTTGAAACCGCGCTGCGTTTTGTACCGGCAGACGCTATCCTTGATGGAGCGGGCAATAACGTGGTGAATACCCGGAATGCCGTTGGCCGAGGGAGGTCCTTCAAAGAAAATGAACGAAGGAGCATCCGGACGGTCTTCTATACTATGGCGGAATGTTTCCTCACGATTCCACTTTTCCACGATCTTCTTCTGGATCGCAGGCAGATCAAAGGTCTTATATTCAGGAAACCTCATAACAAATAGAGCTAAAAATAGTTTGCAAAGATACGAATCTTACCTATCTTTGAAAGCATGTTAGCAAAACTTTCTTTCAACTACGTAGATATCATACTCCTGATTATATGGATCGTGGCCATAATCGAGGGGTTGACCAAAGGGCTCATCAAGCAGGTTTTCGGTATCCTGGCCCTGATCCTGGCCTGCTACTGTTCTTATCATTTTACAGGTTTTGCGATGGATCGCATAGTAGAATGGTTCGGATGGAATGGGCAAGGTCTGCGGATAGTGGCCTTTGTCCTGACTTTCGTTATTGTTCTGATCATTGTCCTGATCCTGGGACATCTTTTAGACAAACTGATGAAAATTGTCCTGCTCGGATGGCTCAACCGGCTGACGGGTGCCATATTCGGCTGGATCAAGTGGAATATCCTTGTAGTGATCATTATGTACGTATTGAACCTGATACATGCCTGGGTACCGTTCCTGCCACGGGGAATTTTCGCTGCATCGCGCCTGTACAAGGTGATCGAAACATTTTCATCCATCCTGCTGCCTTATCTTCCTTTCCTGGACTGATTCATTTCTTTTGATCGTATCCGGTCTTTTTTTTCATTTGTCCGGAAATTTTCTTTTCTGCTCTTTAGGTTTGCATCATGAAGACCATTCGCAAACCTTCATACCCTGCTCTGGTACGTGCTTCGGCCGGTGATCACATCATTCCCGGAAGGAGGAACAAGGGGTTTGTTATTCTTTTTACAATGATCGTACTGGCTACACTGGTAGGAATGGTCGTCTTCCTGCAATTTATTTTCGCGGAGCTGTCCGGGGAGAAAGATCTGCTATCCGTCAGAAACAGAAACGTGCGGACTCTGTTTTCGGAAAACAGAAAAGAGGGGAAAGAAAAGACAGCTCCGTTTTTTTACGGCTATAACGATGAAAAAGATACGTATCAGACAACACCACGTCAGTGATTGCGGTGCGGCATGCCTGGCGTCTGCCGCCGCCTGGTTCGGATTGCGCTTTCCTCTGGAGCAGATCCGGCAATGGAGCGGTACGCAGACGCACGGCATTTCCGTACAAGGAATACGGGAAGGGGCCCGTGCCCTTCATTTGGATGCGAAAGCCTACCACCGTAGTCACGATGCCGGAGTTACGGATGAAAAGCTGTTCGCCAACCTTCCGTACCCTTCCGTTCTCCATATGCTCAAAGAAAACGGATACACACATTTTGTGGTTTTTTACGGAATGACTTCACCGTGGTTTCGCAGAAAACGGAAATGCCGCATCATGGATCCCGAGGACGGGCGGATGCACTACAGGCAGGTATCCGCTATAATAAAGGAATGGACCGGAGTGGTGGTGACATTGAGCCCGGGAGGAGGGTTCGCAAAAGGCAATCATATACCCGGATTTCTTTATAGGATCAAGGTCCTGATGCAAGGACAAAAGCAACAGTTCCTCTCTGCCCTGGGTGCATCACTTCTTTATACCCTGACCGGGATTATCTCAGCTCTGTTCCTGCAACAGATTACAGACCGGGTTATTCTCCGTAGTGCGGGGAATGTCCTGCAAACGCTGGGTCTTGCTATGGTTTATATAGCCCTGTGCGCTATGGCGCTCAATATATTCAGGATCCGGTTCCTCCTGCACATCGGGCTTAGAACGGCCATGAGGCTGACCGGGGGCTTTTACCGGCATATCATGTACCTACCCCAGCGGTTCTTTGACCAACGGCAATCGGGGGAACTTGTGGCACGTATCAACGATACTTTCAAGGTAAGCGCCTTCCTTGGCAACGGACTGCTGAACATAGCACTGAGCGTCTTTACGCTGCTGTTTTCATTTGTGGTCATGTTTCTTTTCAACAGGGAACTGAGCTGGATTTGCATGGCTTCATTACCGTTGTATGCCGGAGTTTATTACCTGTTTGACAGGCGCAACAAGGATACGCAACGTCGGATCATGATCGCGCAAGCGGGACTGGAAACACAACTGGTGGACACCTTGCGGGATGTAGCCCAAATCAAATACTGTACGGCACAAGAACAAATGATAGATCAGGTGCGGGAGCATTTTGGAATGTTTGCCACCCAGTCCTGGAAGGGCGGCATGAACCAGTTACGGGCAGCCACCCTGGGAGACACCGTCACCCGGGGAATGGGACTGGCCATCCTGTGGCTGGGAGCTGCCTTCGTGACACGGGATCTGATGAGCCTGGGCGAATTGTTCACCTTTTATGCACTTACCGCTTATTTTTCAGCCCCTGTGTCGGAGATCATTTCCTTCAGCCAAAAATACCGTGACGCCCGCATTGCGGCGGAAAGGCTCTTCGAGATCATGGAACTGGGAACGGAAGAGGATCCGGCAGGTAACGACCCAAAAGCGGTCAAAGCGGAGATCCCGGGCGGAGACCTTCGCCTGGAAGGATTGTCGTTCCATTATCCGGGCAGAATGCCGCTGTTTGAAGATTTTAACTACAGTTTTCCGGCAGGGAAGATCACCGGTATTGCCGGGGAAAGCGGCTCGGGCAAGAGTACCCTCGGGGCGCTGATCATGCGGATGTACCTGCCGGACAAAGGGATCCTCCGCCTGGGAGGGACGGAAGCCGATGACATTCCCCTGAATGTCTGGCGCCGTCATATAGGAATCGTTCCGCAGAAAGCGGGATTGTTCGAGGGAAATATACTGGAAAACATCGCTCTGGGAGACCCCTCTCCGGATCTGGACCGTATAGCCTCGCTGTGCAGGGAACTCGGACTGGACAGCTTTCTTTCTGCGCTGCCCAGGGGAATCCTGACACCTATTGGAGAACAGGGCGTTCAGCTGTCGGGAGGACAGCGCCAGCGTATCGCTCTGGCCCGTACGGCCTACCGCAAGCCGTCGTGGATCATCCTGGATGAAGCGACGTCATCGCTGGACAGTACCTCGGAAACCCTTGTGCTCAATGCTTTACAGAACTGGAGCCGGCAAGGTGCCGGGATCATAGTCATAGGACACAGGATGTCCACCCTCTCCATAGCAGAAAACATAGTAGTGCTGGAAAATGGCAGGATCAAGGGAAACGGACCGCACCGGGAACTGATAGACAACAATAAACAATATGCTGCCTGGTGCAGGCAGCAGGGATTATAAAATTATAAAGCAAACGCGCGCTTGCAGGCGGAATCTCACGCGCCTGATCGGTGAGAATTAACAATAAAACCTAAAAGTTATGAATGATTATGTGATGCAGAATTTTGGGTTCGTCACCCTGGACGTATCTCTGCAGTGTGCCATAACCGGAGGAGATTCCGAGTATGGCTTCTTGGGTGATCTTCTTCAGGATCTCTTAAGCGGACTGGCGTCAAAAATGGGCAAGGCAGGGATCCTGGTTGGCATGCTGGCCAAGAACATTGACAGTTTTATCGATGGATTTAAAGCAGGATGGAACAAATGAAAACGATGAACTACGATCCTTCAATGAGCGGTTTTGTGTTGCTGGGCGACACAGCCTGCTGTGCCATAACAGGCGGCATGTCCGATTTTGATGCCGACCTGGCCTACAAGTTCGGAGAAATCCTGGGACAAGCCTTTCGGGCATTATACGATCTGGGCTGCAGCCTGTTCGGTAAACTGATCAAAAAGCCGGCCCCGGCTAATGCGTAAATACCTTTTCATAGCCTATCCCGTTTGGCTATATGTCATTTTTTCCGTACCGACTTTACTGATCTCTGCCATCTTATACACAAAAGGGGCGGATATCCTGACAGTCAATTCCATTGGGTCCATGGGAATGGTTGTCGCATACCTTAAGGGAAAGCGAAAAAAAATGACACAATGGCCGGAAATATCCTGGAAACGGATTTTCCTTACTACAGGAACCATGCTTATCCCTGTGGTAATACTGACAACAAGCCTTACGGGAAAGGCTTTTTTATATGTGGACCTGACAACTTATCTGATCAATTGCACCTGGACTTTTTTTTGGGTCTCATGTTGTGAGGAATTGCTTTTCAGAGAATTTCTAATGATCAGGATGCGTAAAGCCGGTATGCCCGGATGGCTTACGCTTCTGCTACCTGCCCTGTTATTTTCCCTTTGCCACAGACCGGAATCGGTATCGCTGCTGGTTCAGCGAATGGTCCTTGGAATGCTTCTTGGGTATATCTTCATGAAAAAAGAAAACATAGCCCTGAACGTGGCTGCGCACTGGATTTACAATATTGTAATATACACTTTTCAATGTACCGTACAACAAGTTACTGTTCTTTACTCCGCCTCGCGTGCCGGGCTAAATGTATTGCTTTGCCTGCTTTCGCTTTTAGGCATCGTTGTTGCATATTCTATAAATAAAAGTAAATTTGCAGGATATATTTAAAAGAACATGAAAAAACGTTCCTCTCTTATATGGCTCCTTGTTCTGATCATTCCCCTGTCACTTCAGGCACAGAAAAAATGGTCCCTTGAAGAGTGCATCCGGTATGCCTGGGAAAACAACCTGACGATCAAACAACAGGAACTGGGAGTCGCCCAGTCGGAGAACATCCATTTTCAGTCAAAAATGGCATTTGCCCCTTCGTTGAGTGCACGTGTCAGTGAGAATATCAACTGGGGACAATCCGTTGACCTGTCAACACTTACGATCCTCAATCATGTCAGGAGCACCAATACAGGCGTAGGGATCTACGCCGATATGGACCTGTTTACGGGCTTTCAAAAACTCAACACGGTAAAACAGGAGCGATCCCGATTGAAGATCGCCATAGAAGAAGTGCAGAAACTGCGCAACGATATCTCCATTGAGATTACGCGCAGTTATTTGAATGTCCTGCTTGCCGGGGAGATCCTGGAAGCAGCCCGGAAAAGCCGGGAAAGCGTAACCGAACAGTGTTCCCGTACAAGAAAACTGGTAGAAGCAGGCAGTCAGCCCATGAGTGCCCTGCTTGAGATCGAATCCCAACTGGCAACGGAAGAAGTGCAAGTAGTAGAAGCACAGAACAACCTGCGAACATTCTACCTGACTCTAAAACAGTTACTTGACCTGCCTGTAGACGAGGCCTTTGAGATCACAGTGCCCGGATTAGGCAATCTCCAGGAAATGGAACCCGTATCCGTAGAGGACCTCTATTACGCTTCGCAGGGCCTTCCTCAGATCAAAAAGACGGAGTATAACCTGGAACAACGCCGGCACGAGCTGGCCATTGCCCAAGGCGGCCGCTACCCCAGGCTTTCCCTCTCTTTCGGCTATTCATCCTTCTATTCGGATGCCAACAAGAAAAAGAAAGAAGAGACCAATCCCGAAGAAAACGGTACAAATCCCTTAGATAATCTTTTCGGCGATTCCTCTGCAGGTTTCTGGGATCAAATGAAGAATAACAATAACCCTTCCATAGGGTTATCGTTGACCATTCCCATATTCAACAGATGGCAGGTCAATACCAATATTAAAAACGCAAGGCTGGGACTTGAAATGGCAGACCTGGAGATGAAAAACGCACACCATATGCTCATGAAGGAAGTACAGCAGGCTGCCAATGATGCGACTTCCACCTACCTCAGGACGGAAGCCACCAGAAAAAACTTTGAAGCCATGGAGGAATCGTTCCGTTATGTGCAGCAGAAATTTGATATAGGGATGCTAAACGGAACCGACTACATTGTATCGAAGACGAATTTGTTCAAAGCGCAAAGCAATTACATCCAGGCAAAATACGAACATGTGTTCAAACTTAAGATCCTGGACTTCTATAAAGGCATTCCCATTACGTTATAATAATATCACTCTCTATGAAGAAATCTATATTGTGGATCATTATAAGTGCAGTAGTACTTATTGTCATTCTGATCATCGTTGGAAGAAGCCGTTCGGGCAAAGGCACTTCCGTTACCGTCGTAAATCCAATTGTGAAGAACATCACTGAAATCATTCCTGCCAACGGAAAGATACAACCGGTAACCGAAGTCAAGATTTCTCCCGACGTTTCGGGAGAGATTATCGTGCTGAACGTGGCAGAAGGCGACCGTGTGAGAGCGGGTCAGGTATTGCTCCAGATCAAGCAGGACCAGTATATCTCTGCAAGGGACAGGATGAAAGCGGCACTGAACCAGGCAAGGGCGCAGCTTGCCCAGCAAGAGGCACAATTCACACAGGTGGAACTTTCCTACAACAGGAATATGTCTCTTTACCAACAGGGAGCCATTTCCCAGGCGGAGTTTGAAGCCTCATCCTCTGAATATTCCATTTCCAGGGAACAGCTGAACGCCGCCAGATTCCATGTAGAAAGCTCGGAAGCGGCATTGGCTGAAGCGGAAGAGAGCCTGGCCAAGACCACCATTTTCTCGCCTATGAACGGCATCGTATCCAAACTTGACGTGGAACGCGGAGAACGTGTCGTAGGAACCAGCCAGATGGCCGGAACGGAGATGCTGCGCATTGCCAATTTTGAAGAGATGGAAGTGCTGGTAGACGTTAACGAAAATGATATCGTGCGAATCAAGCAACTCGATACGGCCATTGTAGAGGTAGATGCTTACCCGGGACGCAAGTTTACGGGCATTGTGACACAGATTGCCAATTCGGCCAAAAACATCGGATCCTCACTGGAACAGGTTACCAATTTTGAGGTAAGGGTCTTTATTCTTACCCAATCATACAGCGACCTGGTGACTTCCGATTTCTCCACACCCTTCAGGCCGGGAATGTCCGCATCGGTATCGATCCAGACAGAAACCAGGCATAATGTCATTGCCATTCCCATCCAATGCATTACCACACGTACTGAAACATTATCGGAGGAGATCAAACAACAACTGGGCCCCAACGAGCTGGTAGAACAGGTCTTTGTGGTACGCCAGGACAACACGGTGGAAGCGATCAGGGTCAAATCCGGCCTTCAGGACCATATCCATATTGAGATCACAGAAGGGCTCACACAAGATGACCGGGTGGTGACCGGTCCATACTCAGCCATTTCACGCACTTTGCTTAACGGTACCAAAGTGGAGCCGAAGACAGAAGAAGAAGCTAAAAAGGATACAAAAGACGTACAAATCCGTGCCACGATTTCTGTTGATTGAAACAAGCACGGCTATTTGCTCCGTATCGCTGTCAGACGGAATTCAGATCATTGCCCGTCGCCAGGCCTCACAGGCAAAAGCGCATGCATCGTTACTGGCAGTCTTTATAGATCAGATACTTGATCAGTGCGGTATGGAGGTAAAGGATTGCGCAGCAATTGCCGTGAGCGGGGGTCCCGGTTCCTATACAGGGCTTCGTGTAGGGGTTTCCACAGCCAAGGGTCTCTGTTTCGGGGCATCCCTGCCGCTGATCCATGTCAGTTCCCTGGAGCTGATAGCCCAATTGTACCTGGACGGTGATCCGCAGTCCGCTCCCCACCGTATTTATCCCATGATCGATGCCCGGAGGATGGAGGTATACACAGCCCCCTATTCCGTCAAGGACGAAGGTCCTTTGGGAAGGACGGTTTTACAGGAAGGCCCTGTTCAGGCTGTAAACGTCACGGGGGAAAGTTTCATGGAAGACCTTGCCCGGGGTCCGATCGTCTTTGCCGGGGATGGGGCTCCTAAGTGCCGCAATACGATAACCCATCCCAATGCCATTTTTGCAGATGTGTTGTCACATGCCGACGGCATGGCGCATGCAGCCCTGAAAGCATATACGGAAAAAAACTTCGTGGATCTAGCCTATTATACTCCCTTCTATCTGAAGGAATTCACGGCTATCCGGCCTAAAACAAAGCTCTGACCTGTCGGATCACTTCATCCACATTGCCCGAACGGATAATAATATCCCCTTGCTTGTTGATAACGAAAAAAGTCGGGATCGTTTCTATGTTATAAGTAACGACCGAAGGAGAGGCCGTTCCCAATCCGTCACATACCCCGATCCAGGGCAATGACTGGTCCCTGACGGCAGTGGCCCAGGCGGCTTTATTGGTATCGAGCGCCACCTGGTAGATCTCCAGGCCGCGTGCGGCGTACCTGTCATAAATCTCAATCAGTTCCCGGTTATCCAGTCTCATCTGTACATTGGCCGAATGCCAGAAAGAAAGAACGATCACCTTTCCGCTCAAAGAAGATAAACAGACCGGCTGTCCGTCCAATCCCGGCAAGCACAGGTCGGGAAAGTCCGCCATATCGACTTGTGAAAATAACTGCTCCATCTGCAAGGATTTCTCCATACTTTCATAACGGTCCCTGACGGCCATCACATAAGGGGACAGCGGGTAGTCCACATACAGTGAATCGTAAACACGGCGCAACAACGGAGCGTCCGTTGCATCGGAAAAAACATAAAATTGTCCCGGGAATGTATGAAACACCACAGAGGTATTTACAAAAGAGCGGGGATGCGCATAAAGGAAACGGATAGCTTCCTGTTTATACTTGACGTAAAGAGATCCCAATTCCAAGCTGAGCGCTTCCTGTTTCCTGCCTGTCGCATTCTTATACAAAACATAGATGGAATCGAATTTTTCGACCGTTTGTTGCAACCTGTCGCTTACCTGCCTCAACAGTTCCGAATCCTCCGATCCTTCTACTTCCAGTCTCCCTCCGTCTGCAGAAGCGTTTACCTTGATCCGGTCACCCTTTTTGAGGATGAGCGAAGCGATCTTTCTATCACCTACATACAAATAATAGTAGCCGGGTTGCTCTATCCCTTTTTCCAGGCTGTAACCGAAGTGGCCACTCTCATCTGTCCGGAGCGTATCGAGCAATGTTTCTGCAGTAAAATCCAGACGTTTGAGCACCAGGTAATCATTCTCAGCCAGATCACTGACATGACCGTCAATGCGGACGGCATCACTTTTTTTGCATGAACAGAGCAATGCGGCGCACAGAAAAGCGACCGCAAATAAAGATATTTTGTATTTCATAACGTATTACTCGAATTTCTTTGCGATAGCCTGACAAATACGCTGCATTTCTTCTGCAGGAATCTTACAAATGGGCCGGCTCAGGTTCAAGTCGGCTTCCGTATCTAAGGGGATCAGATGAATATGTGCATGGGGTACTTCAAGGCCCAGAACACCTACTCCCACCCTATTGCAGGGAATGACAGCACTGATGGCATGAGCCACCCGCTGGGCAAAACGGAAAAGGTCTCCCAGCTGTTCCGGATCCAGATCGAAAATATAATCCACTTCCTGCTTGGGGATTACCAGGGTATGACCCGGCTTGCGGGGATTGATATCAAGAAAGGCATAAAAACGATCGTCCTCCGCTACCTTGTAGGAAGGGATCTCGCCCCTTACGATTCGTGAGAAAATTGTTGCCATATCAAAACGATATATTCAGGATTTCAAATTCTATGATCCCCGAAGGTGTGCTGACTTGCGCGATCTCTCCTTTTTTCTTCCCTAGCAGGCCCTTGCCTATAGGTGAAGAAACGGCAAGTTTTTTTTCCGCCAGATTGGCTTCGCTTTCACCGACCAGGGTCACTTCCATTACAGATCTGTCTTTCATGTTGCGGATCTTTACCTTGTTCATAATCTGGATCACATCCGTATTCAATTTAGATTCATCCACCACCCTTGCATTGGCTATCATGGCCTGCAATTTGGCGATCTTCAGTTCCATCAATCCCTGGGCATCCCTTGCCGCTTCATATTCGGCATTTTCAGACAAATCTCCCTTGTCCCTGGCCTCTGCAATTGCACGGGCCGCCTCTTCACGCCCGACAGATGTCAGATGGTTCAATTCTTCCTTAAGCTTATCCAGACCTTCGGCCGTTACATAATGAGTCGTCTTGGTCATAATTGTTTCTTAATCGTTAATTAAAGAAGAAGAAGAATCCTGCAGATGCAGGACTCTTCTTATCACAAATATAATACTTCTTTATGAATCAACCAAATTCATCAAATTTTGGTTTCAGTATCTCTGAAAACAAAACAGCCTGTTTTGCGTTGATTCCGTATTTTTTTGGTTTTGATTGTTTCACATTGGTTTTTCTTTCGTTTTCTCTCACCTCGTAGTGCTGAGCCTGGGGTGCAGTCGCAGGAGAGGCCTCTTCAAGTACCTCCTCCTCCGATACGTCAGGTTCCGAATACGGATCAAAAGACGGTAGCGGCCGTGTTTCAGCGTTTCTTTTTTTAACGCGGGCATTTACAATTCCAAAGATAACGGCCAACACGCTCAGCAAAATGGTAACCAGTGTATCCGACTTCATGACAATTCTTTTTGATCCTTTATCAACTGTTCTCTTAACGCAGAGAGTGAAGGAAATGCAATTTCCCGCCTATGGTGTTTCAATAGCCGAACCCTGATATCGAGTCCGTAAATATCATCATCAAAATCAAAGATATGCGTTTCTATCGTATGTTCCAAATTAGGTGCGACTGTGGGACGGAAGCCTATGTTCATCATACCCTTGTACCACTTCCCGTTCAATCTGGCCTCAACCTTGTATACCCCGTTGGCGGGAAGTTGCTTGAGGGGTTCATAAAGTTGCATATTGGCTGTGGGAAAACCGAGTGTTTTCCCTATCCGGTTGCCTTCGACCACTACCCCATGCAAACAGTAAGGATAACCCAGCCAGCGATTTGCCGTCTCGATAGAGCCCTCTGACAAAGCCGCCCTTATCTTGGTGGAACTTATATGTTCCCCCTGTTCGGATACGTATTCGGGAACGCGGATGATCTCAATTCCGCTCATCCGGGCTTCCTTATCCATTTTTTCCGGATCACGTACACCGTCACACCCAAGCCTGTGATCATACCCGGCAATCAGGACCTTCACACCGTAGCGGGTATGCAAATAGTCTCTGAAAAATACGCTTGAAGTAAGGGACGAAAAATCACGGGTGAAAGGTATAATCTGAAAATCGTCTACTCCCAGTTTGCGGATCATTTCCTTTTTCTCGTCAAGCGAGGTCAGCAGTCGGAACCGCTGTGCATCCTTTTGTAATACAGCTCTGGGGTGAGGCCAAAAGCTCAATACCAGACTGTGACCTCCCATTTTCCGTGCCGTTTCCACCAGGGAGTTCAGCACGGCCCGGTGTCCCAGATGAACACCGTCAAAAAAACCTGTAGCCGCTATAACCATTTTACCAGAGCGAAATCTTGTCTGTGGGGCATTTTTTGATTTTTTGCAAATATCCTGGATGCAACGTAATACGAGCCGGCTGTTTGCGGTACCAGCCTGCAAACATAAGTGGCCTCACCGTTGGAAACATTTTCCAGTGTAAACGGAACGATCTCGTCTATAATGATTCCGCCGTCCCTGCCGCGCATGGTGATGACCATTTCCACCCCGATGTCTTCCGTAGAAAGGGCTCCCAGGTATAATTTGACCCTCGATTCGTTTTCACTGCCCAAGGTCAGGATGTCCTTACTATCATTGGGATGCGTATAGGACAGAACTTCCAGGGAACTCCATTCCCTTTCCATCCGTCTTTTCCAGAATGCCATTTCCTTTGCCAGCGCATAATTGTCTTCCGCCATTTTTACATGTCTTTGCTGTAACGGCCGGTAGAATTTTTGCTCATAATCCTCCATCATGCGGTTGGTCGTAAAATTACCTGCCACGTATGCTACGGTATTCTTGATATGCTGTACCCATGCTACAGGGATCCCTTCATCGTTCCTGTTATAGAACATGGGAGCGATCTCATTTTCGAGCATATTGTAAATAACGGCCGCATCCAATTCATCCTGGTAAGCCTGGTTTTCATATGTCCTCTCTTCGGAAAGGGCCCATCCGGCACCTTCACGGTATCCTTCCACCCACCATCCGTCCAGGACGCTGAAATGCATCACACCGTTCATGGCCGCTTTTTCGCCACTCGTTCCGGAAGCTTCCAAAGGCCTGGTAGGTGTATTCATCCAGACATCAACACCTTGAACAAGGCGCTTGGCCATTTCCATATTATAGTTAGGCAGGAAAAGGATCTTGCCTATGAAACGCGGCATCCGGGATACTTCCACAATTCGCCTGATCAGATCCTGACCGGCTTTGTCATGGGGATGTGCCTTCCCTGCGAACAAAAACTGAACGGGACGTTGGGGATTGTTAACAAGCTCATCCAGGCGGTCCAGGTTGGCAAACAATAGGTGCGCTCTTTTATAGGTGGCAAAGCGCCGTGCAAAACCGACGGTCAGTATATCCTTGCTCAATGCACCCCGTATGGCAACCATATCTCTGGGTGAGTAAAATTCGGGAGCATCCTTTGTGCTGGACAACGCCGTTACGATCCTGTCTATAAGCTTGCCGCGCAAACCGTTGCGAATACTCCATACCTCCTTGTCACCTACCTTAAGGAATTCCATAAAACAGTCCTTATTGTAGTGATGGGTCCCGAAATCTTCACCGAAAATGCGGGAGTGCACCTCTTTCCATTCAGGGGCGGTCCACGTCTGGTAATGTACCCCGTTCGTTACGTAATCCACATGCGATTCCTGTGGCAGGTAACCGGGCCAGAGCGGATTGAGGATCTCACGGCTCACCTGTCCGTGCATCTTGCTTACCCCGTTGATCTCTTGGGAGAGGTTCGATGCCAGGTAACTCATCGAAAACTTCTCATGGGGATCGCACATCTCTGTCTTTCCAAGCGCCATAAGGGTGTCCCACGATATTTTGAGCCTGTCGGGATAATGTGAAAAATAGGGCCTGAGCATATCTTCGGTAAACGCATCGTGACCGGCAGGTACCGGCGTATGCGTGGTAAAAAGCGACGAAGCACGCACCACTTCCCTGGCTTCCTCGAAAGAGAGGTTCTCATCGACCACATATTCCCTGATCCTTTCCAGCCCTATGAAAGCTGCATGACCTTCATTACAGTGGTAAACGTCGGCATCGATACCCAGGGCACGAAGCGCCCGGATACCGCCCACACCCAGAAGCAATTCCTGCTTAAGCCTGTTTTCCCAATCTCCACCGTACAATTGGTGGGTAATGCTGCGGTCTTCGGGCAGGTTGTCCTCAAAATCGGTGTCCAACAGATAAAGAGGCGTCCGGCCTACATCTACCTTCCAGATACGTGCGTAAACGTTACGTCCCGGAAACGCTATGCTGATAATCGTCCAGTTGTCGTTCTCGTCCCGTACGGGGATCACGGGGATCTTCTGAAAATCAACCGCTTCACGATCACTCACCTGATCTCCCTGAGCAGAGAGAAACTGACGGAAATAACCGTAACGGTACAACAATCCAATCCCGGTTATAGAAACGCCCTTATCGGAGGATTCTTTCAAATAATCCCCGGCCAGTATGCCCAGGCCGCCGGAATAGATCTTCAAGCTCCAGTCCAGACCGTATTCCATGCTGAAATAAGCTATTGCCGGACCGCTCAAAGATTCCCGTGCTTTCATGTAAGCGTTGAAATGGGTTTCCACTCTGTCCAACCGTTCCAGAAACGCTTTGTTCTTTTCAAGGATCTTGTATTGTTTGTAAGGGATCTTGTCCAGTAACAATATGGGATTTTTTTCCACTTGTTCCCATAGTTCAGGGTTGATCCCCGAAAAAAGCTTTCTGGCGTCCTGGTTCCATGACCACCAGAGATTTCTGGACAATACTTCCAGGAAGTTGAGCCGCTGCGGCAATTGTTTCTGGATGGTAACGGGAGACCAGGTAGGGAAAGATCGCAACAGTTCGCGGTGAACGGTAGTCGTGCATTCCTCTCTCTTGAGGGGAAAACGGCCCAGATTTTCAATGATCTTATCCAATGCTATGGAATAAGCCTTTTTATAATATTGCAACTGATTGTCCCACAAGGCAATGGTTGATACATCACGGGCATTGTCTCTTACCCGGGCCGCTTCAGCGGGCGATAGTGCGCTCATGCGGCGTATGACCGATGTCACATCGTTTACAACGGAAACGTAGTTATTGTCACCGCGGAATATGATCTCTATTCCGGGATGGGGGGACTTGTAGATTTTTTCCACCCATGCACCGAATCCCGCCAATGATGTGGTTATGGTCGGCACCCGGAAAGCCAGGCTTTCCAGGGGCGTATATCCCCACGGTTCATAATAGGAAGGAAAAACAGACAGGTCCAATCCGATCAGGAGTTCGTAATATGTCTTATTTATCAGTCCGTCATCACCGTTCAGATAGCAGGGAATAAAGAAAACCTTCACGTTATTCTTTTCTGCATTGGTCAAGCCCTGTTCCCGCATTACGTTGAGCACCGGATCATACTCCGGGTCGTGCAGGTAATGGGAGGTCAGGAGATCGTCGTAATCCTTCCTGGGACCTTTGTGATTGGCCGGAACCATAATAAAAGCAAGTATCTGCCTGTCAACATGGGTGCGCTCCCTGTTCAGGATGGCCATTGATTCGAGGAACACATCTATTCCTTTGTTCTTGAATTCATAACGTCCGCTTATACCTACCAGGAAAGCATTTGTATCTACTTCCCTGTGCAACATACGGGATGCAATCTCGAGCAAGGCATCCCTTCCCTCCTGTCTTTTTTTGTCAAACTCCCGGTCAGGGGGAGTAATACTGTTCTCGAATCCGTTGGGTGTTACAATATCAACCTTCTTTTCCAGAAAATGCGCACACTCCCTGGCTGTAATGTCGCTCACGGTAGTTAGGGCATCTGCATAAAAAGCAGCCGTTTTTTCCAGGGAATGTTTGGCTACAACATTGAGATCCCTGGCCTTTTCAACCGGATTGTACATTTCCAGGTTATCGTACAGGGGTAACATATTCCCTGCTATGGAACGCCCCAGGACCGTGGCATGGGTGGTAAACGTTGTGGCTACCGGTATCTTGATCGATTTTAAATACAGGAGTCCTGTGCCCGTCATCCATTCATGAAATTGAGCCACACTTTTATGATGAGGCGCCAGGTTATGGCGCACAAAACTTTCAATGACGATCCCGGTTGCATATCCGAACAGGGCAGATTCAATATAATCCCATTGTCCGCTGATGGAATCGAGTCCGAACTTTTTCCAGAGATCCGTAAAGATCTCGTCTTTTCTTGCTATATAGGATGAAAAATCTACCAGCACGGCTATGGGATTTCCCGGAACATTCCAGCGTCCCACCCGAATCCTCAGACCTTCCTGCATGGCACGGTCTCTCCAGGAAAGCAACAGCCTGGGATCTTCCAGGAATTCGGGATTTTGCTTTGTCTCCCTCCATACGTCCGGTCCGATCAGAATATGCCTGTTTTCCATATCCCTGGACATATGCAACGCCTTTGTAGCAATCACGGTATGGATCCCTCCCACCTTGTTGCATACTTCCCAACTCACTTCAAATAAATAATCGGGACTTAGATTTTGGTTACGCTTCATACTTATTGTTTAGTTGTGCGGAGCGTAATATCGCTCAACACGTTCATATAATTGATAAATGCTTCATACGGTGTATCGTACGGATTGAAATACTTATGTACGTCCCCGTCTGAAAAGAATTTGGTACACATATAATAAAAATGGTCACTTGCCTGCAACCTCCGGAAATCCCTCTTCAGATCCGGATTGTCACTATCCCTCACTTTATCCTCAATCTTGTACAGGTTGTTAAAAGCTTCCTGCTGTAATTCATTGCCCTGCCAGGCACTGATATCCCGTTCTTCATCCGCCCAGGATATGGCGTAGGGAACGTTCAAGGGAGCAATGGGCTGGTGCTTAACCGCAGCCTGGGAAGGTGTGAGGATCTCAAGGTTGGTATGGTTCAGTATCACTCCCGGAAGCGCCTTCAGGAATTCAAATATACCCGATGCAGCAGGCTGGTGTTCCCCGAAACTCTCATAATCCATGAAGATATTGACGATGTCATCCTTTTCAAGGGCCCCGGCGATCCATCCCGCATACTTTTCTGCCGTCAGGGGCCAATCGCCCCAGCTTTGGTTGGAAAAACGGAATGCAATATCGTCACTCAGCCTGAAATTACGAAGCAGCAGCTTTAATTTGGGATTCAGTGCATTTACATATAGGTAGTTGGGGCTTTTCCATCCCAGGATATGTCTTGCACCTTCTGTCAGCATAGTGGTAAAACCCATACCGGAGACCATCTCACCTATCGTATCGGAATAGATCAGTTCCGTATTCCGAAATGCCTTGGGCTTCTGACCAAAATACTTCTCCATTGCATTGACATGCACCTTTATCTGGTCCCGGAATTTTCTGGGAGAGATCAACGAGGACAAAGAATGGGAATATGTTTCGGCCAGAAACTCCACATGTCCTGTCCGGGCCAATTCCTTAAAGGATTCCAGCGCCTGGGGGGCAAATTGTTCCATTTGCTCCAGGGCTATGCCGCTAACGGAATAGGCTATCTTGAAAGCCCCGTCATATTTGTTTATCAGTTCCAGCATCAGACGGTTGGCTGGTACGTAACAACGTGAGGCAACCCGTGCCATAATTGTTTTGTTGGCAAAATCATCAAAGTAGTCATGGTTCTTGCCTATATCAAAAAAGCGGTACTGACGTAACCTGTAAGGCTGGTGGACCTGAAAGTACAAACAGAGTGTCTTTTTCATATTATTTGTTTTTTATTTTTCTTCTATTACAGATTCGTAGATCTCTTTGACCTTGAGTGCGGCATCGACCCATTTCAGGGAATTGACCTCTTCCAACCCGCATCTGACCGTCATAGCAGACAATGCCGGATAGGTCAACAATCCGTAAATGGCATCGGCCATGGCATTGACATCCCAGAAATCCACCTTTATGGCATGGTCCAATACTTCGGCCACACCGGACTGTTTAGATATAATGGTCGGCACGTTGGCACGCATGGCTTCCAGGGGAGATATCCCGAACGGTTCCGATACCGAGGGCATGACATAAACATCGGAATAGGCAAACATATTCTTAACATCTTCCCCACGCAAAAAGCCTGTAAAATGGAAGTGGGAGGAAATGCCAAGCTTGGCCACACGCCGGATGGACCGGTTGAACATGTCCCCGCTCCCAGCCATCACAAAACGGACATTTTGTATTTTCTGCAACACTTTATAAGCAGCTTCTATGAAGTACTCGGGTCCCTTCTGGAAGGTGATCCGGCCAAGGAACGTAACGATCTTCTCGGGAACGCCCCTTGTTATTTCACGGTCTTCTACAGAACTGAAATCCACCGCATTGTGCACGGTGAACACTTTTGCAGGATCTATATGGTACCGGTTTATAATGGTGTTTCGGGTGAGATTGCTCACTGCAATCACCCTGTCTGCAGCGTCCATGCCCCGTTTTTCCAGCTCATAGACCTGTGGGTTGACATTTTCTCCGGAACGATCAAATTCCGTAGCATGTACGTGTATGACAAGGGGCTTCCCCGTTACACGCTTTGCTGCGATCCCGGCCATGTTGGTCAGCCAGTCGTGGGCATGGATCACGTCAAACCGGTTTTGCCTGGCAATGGCAGCTGCTACCAGCGAGTAACGCATCACCTCCTCCATAAGGTTTTTCCCGTATTTGCCCGAAAACTTGAACTTCTGTCCGAACGAGATCCTGAATTCGCTCCATTCCTTTTCCCTTTCCAGGTCCACCTGCTCTTCAAATTCATCGGGACCCAGGTAGGGAATAAGGTTGGAAGTGACTTTTATAAACTGCAACTTATCAAAGATCTGCCGGGCTTCTTCCTTTGTTTCAAATGCAGCCACATCGCTTGCATTGATTATGCGAACGGCACTCTGGTCTTCATCCCCCGAAGCCGAAGGCATCACAAAGAGGACTTCTACCTGATGCTTTGCCAGTCCCCTGGTCAATCCGTCACAGGCCGTTCCCAGTCCACCGGATATATGAGGAGGGAATTCCCATCCGAACATCAGTACTTTCATAGTTTGTTGTATTTTTCAACGAGGTTCATAAGGCGCAGGATCTCGGCAACGTTACGGGCACTTGAAGTACAACCGTGCGGACGATGCGGGGGATCCCCGTCGTAGAGTTCGGCAATGGACCCTATGCCGTGTTCGGTCATATCTTCTTCAAACACATTCAACATCTCCGTGGCACAAGAGGCAAATCCTTTTCCGTGCAGGCGAAACTGCGCTTCCAGGTACGGGCCCATCAGCCATGGCCATGCCGAACCTTGGTGGTAAGCTCTATTCCGTTTTACCGGATCTCCCTCACAATGACCTTCAAACAAAGGATTCTTGGGAGACAACGTCCTGATTCCCCGTGGCGTCAGGAGTTCTTTTCTACATACTTCCAAAATAGAATTTATAGTTTCGTCACCCAGGGGGGTGAAGGGCAACGAACAGGCAATGATCTGATTGGGCCTGGTAAAGATATTTTGTCCTTCGTGGTCTACATAATCTACCAGATGGGAACGTGATTCACACCAGAAAGTCGGCAAGAAATTTTCCTTTACCAATCCGGGTATATCTTCAAATTCAGTAACAAAAGCGGTATCCCCCTGATCTTTTGCCAGTTCCAGGGCAAAACAGACGGCATTATACCAGAGCGCACATACTTCCACAATATATCCGGTGCGCAAGTTTACCGGTTTTCCGTCTACCATGGAGTCCATCCAGGTAACGGGCACCCCTTGCTTTTCAGCCCAGATCAGGCCGTTAGGATGCATTTTTACCATACCGGTTCCCTTTATATAATTATGCAATATCGATTTCATGACCTTTCCGTACTTCTTCCAGAGGGGAGCCTTGTCTCCGCTCCGATCAAGGTATTGCTGCAAGGTCCAGAAAAACCATAAAGGAGCATCTGCAGATCCGTACAGTGTACTCTCTTCGGCAGCCAACGTATCCAGACCGGAGGTAAAAAGTTTCATCCCGTTGTCTGTGGAAAGAGTAAGTCCGGGTAAAGCAATCGCCGTATCTCTGGGATTCATTCCCAACCATGGATATCCTGCAACGACACGGGTCTTTCCGTTCCTGTTAATAAGGAACTGGGAAGCCGACAACTTAAGGCAATTCCGGTAAGAATCCCGGGACGGTCTGTTGGAGATCTCCTTGTCGAACAGGCACTTAAGTCTGGAGGGATTGGCCTGGGTCAGCGAAGCTGAAAACACAATGCTTTGTCCCTTGCGAATGGGACATTCAAAATATCCGGGCACAAAGAGGTCTTCCCTATAGTCATACCCCCTGATCTTTTCCTGGAGATATTCTATATTTTTGTACCAGTCAGGGAAACTGACAAATTCATTCAATACGTTCAATTGCATGTACAGTCTGGGGAAACCCCCGTAAAGACAATAACCCACACCTTTTTCCACCTTGGAATGGAAGATGTCGGCCGCCAGATTGGCACGGGTCAGATCATGGACGTTGCGAAATGCCAAAAAGGGCTTGAGCCTGAGTGATGTCGGTGAATGGGCTTCCAGAAGGGTATAACGAATCAGCAACTGTTCCTTGTTATGCAGGAAAACGACCTCCTTGCGAAATATCATTCCCCCTATCCTGTAGGTCAGGACAATATTCTTGTCCATTTCAAAGTCTATGATGTATTTATGGCCCCGGGGGTCATAGATACCGGGATACCTGTGTATTCCCAGGTTGAATGGCTGGTCGTGCTGGATGAGTGTCTCGTCCAGCGATGACAACAGTATGTAATTGCCACCTCCCAGTGCATCTATGGGTACTACCAAAAGGCCGTGGTATTTCCTGGTATTGCATCCGGTCAGGGTCGTATTCAGGTAGCCGCCTGCCCTGTTGGTCGATAAAATTTCCCGGCTCAATGAATATTCCAGATTCCCCAATTCATGTTTGTTGAACTGTAAATATGCCATAGTTTTTTCCTTATTCAATAAGTTTGCAAGTTACTAATTATTCTACAGTAAACACCATTGCAGTACGCGCAGGCAGATACAGGAACAAGACGTTGGTCCCCCTCTGCGGAACGGTCAGATGCACTACACCCCGGTCATTCCTGCCAAAGCCTCCGTACAAGGGATCATCGGTATCGAGAATGCAACGGTAACTACCCGGCACAACCTCCATTCCGTATCCGGTATAGGAGCGGACAGGGCTCAGATTGAAGACAAAGAGCAAATGACCGCGCTCAAAAGCCAATACCTGTGATCCGATATCCTGCACCACAGGACGTGGGGCACTATTATACAAATTCTGTGCCCGGGCCATACGTATCATATCCCTGTCAAAAAGTTCCAATCCCTTGTAGCGCAACAAGTCATTGTCTGCCAGGGACCACTGCCTGCGGGCATAATAATAGCTCCATCCGTTCCCTTCCCTTGGAAAATCTATCCATTCCGGATGACCGAATTCGTTACCCATGAAGTTCAAATAACCATCCCCCGCAGTAGACAGCGAAAGCAAGCGTATGATCTTGTGCAGGGCTATACCGCGATCTACCGTAAGAGACGGGATATCTTTGCTCATAGAAGTATACATTTCCTTATCTATAAGCCTGAATATAATGGTTTTATCTCCAACCATGGCCTGGTCATGGCATTCTGCGTAGGAGATGGTACGTTCGTCCTGCCTTTTGTTGGTCAACTGGTAGAAAATATCCCCGACATGCCAGTCTTCATCACGCAATTCCTTTATCCATTTGATCCAATGATCGGCTACTCCCATGCTCATCCGGAAATCAAACCCGACACCTCCCTTTTCCGGGGGATATGCCAGTGTCGGCATGCCGCTTACATCTTCAGCAATAGTAATGGCATCGGGATTGCATTCATGTATTAACCTGTTGGCCAGTCCCAGGTAAGTTATGGCGTCTTCGTCCTGGGTCCCGTCAAAATAATGCCCGTATCCGGTAAAATCCCTTGCCAGACCGTGATCGTAGTACATCATGGAAGTCACCCCATCAAAACGGAACCCGTCAAAACGAAATTCTTCCATCCAGTATTTGATATTGGACAACAAAAAATAGAGCACTGCATTCTTGCCGTAATCAAAACAACGGGAAGACCAAAGGGTATGCTCTCCCCTTTGTCCGGAATGGAAGTACAGGTCATAAGTTCCGTCAAACCGGCTCAGTCCCTCTATCTCGTTTTTAACGGCATGGGAATGAACCAAATCCATGATCACGGCAATGCCATGGCCGTGGGCTTCGTCCACCAACCTTTTCAATTCTTCGGGAGTCCCGAACCGTGAACTGACCGCAAAGAAATTGGAGACCTGGTACCCGAAAGAACCGTAATAGGGGTGCTCCTGAATGGCCATCAATTGAATGGTGTTGTATCCCAGCCGTACTACTCTGGGAAGGACCCCTGTACGGAACCATTCAAAACCGGCAATTCCGGGCTCTTCACCGCTCATGCCGATATGCGCCTCATAGATCAGGGGATTTTTCACCCGGGGCGGATTGTTGTGTTTCCAACGATAAGGTACGGGAGGGTCCCATACTTGTGCACTGAATATCTTGGTATCCGAATCCTGAACACAACGCCTTGCATAGGCGGGAAGACGTTCCCCCGCCCCACCGGGCCATTCCATGATCCATTTATACAATTGTCCGTGTTGCAGGGCTCCTTCGGGAAGTTTTAGTTCCCAATTGCCGGATCCCACGAAACGGAAAGCGTAGTCAGGAAGTTTTTTCCATCCGTTACATTCTCCTACCAGGTAAAGGTTCGTGGCATTGGGTGCCCATTCACGGCATACCCACCCTTCTTCCGTCTTATGGACACCGTAATAAAGATGATTATTGACCGCCCGGCACAGTTTGCCATGCGTGCCTATGATTTCCCCTGCCTTGGTCAAACGCATCTGATGGCGTCGCCATATAACGGGTTTATAGGGCTTCAGATAAGGGTCCCGTTCCCATATTTCCAGCTCTTTCATGAGCGGCTATTCCTTTTCATAAGCATCGAGTGTCGTTTCCGCGTCTTCACGTACCTTGCGCAGGTAATTCCTGCAATAGGACACCAGGTCAAGAGCTCTTTTCACTTTCGAGGCAATCTGTCCCAGATCGGCATCGGGCCGTTCCAGTTCTTCCACCAGCGTTTCCAGTTCCCGACGTGCCTGCTGGTAGGTCATCTCCGTTTTCTTCTTCATAAGGGTCAGTTTTCTATATTATCGACGGTAGCGTCAAAGCTGCCTTTTGCAAGTATCGTAGTAATCTTGTCCCCTTTTCCGAGCAGAGCGGTATCGACCAACGTTCTGCCTTGGGACAAGGTCAGAGAATATCCTTTCTGTAGCAACGCAAGGGGGTTGTTCCTCAGGATTCGTTGTTCCAGTAATTCCATTACATGACCGTGCTGTTGCACGATCCATCTGACGGCACCCCTGATATCTTTCAGCAAATGGTCCAGGCCCTGTTGTTCCTCGCTTATCCTGTTGTGAACAGCCCGCTCCAGCCTATGGGAAAGCTGAAACAGGTCTTCATCTTCAACGGCTACCTGTCCGTCAAGAAACCCGGCAACCGCCGTAGGTGTTTTCAATGCCATATGCGCCACCCTATCCGCAATATGTACATCCCTGTGATGACCTATCCCCGTTATGACCGGCAAAGGAAACTGGGCTATATGGGCAGCCAGGTCGTAATTGTCGTAACAATGCAGGTCGGCCACCGCACCTCCTCCGCGCAACAGCAGCAACAGATCGAACTCCCTTCCCGAAGCCATTACGCTTTCCATAGCCGATATGATGCTCGAGGGAGCTTCGCTTCCCTGCATTAGCGCAGGGAACAAGGTCACGCTAAATCCGTAGGCCGAATCGTTTATCTGATTGATAAAATCCTGATACCCGGCTGCCGTCGGCGACGATATAACGGCCAATCGCAGGGGAAGAAGCGGAAAGGGCAGTTGTCTGTTCATATCCAGGATTCCTTCCTTTTCCAGCCGCTGCATAGTTTTTCTCCTTTCCAGCTCCAGCCCCCCCAGAGTGAATGAAGGATCAATATCACTGACCACCAAACTCAATCCGTAAAGAGGGTGCATCTTCGGTTCCACGCAAAGCAGAACCTGCAGTCCACTGCGAAGGTCCATTCCCGTGGCCGTCCTGAAATAAGGATCAATAATGGAGAAAACGCTTGCCCAAATCACCGCCTGGGCTTTAGCCAACAGCTTGTCAGTTTCGGGTTCCTTCTGTACGAGTTCCATATGACAATGGCCGTTGCGTACGGTCAGCTGATTGATCTCGGCCCGGACCCAGCACGGTTCTTCAAAAGCTTTATTGACAGCCTCTTCCAATCGCTTTTGCAGGTCAATGAGATCTATTTTCTCCATGCGGCAAATTTACGTTAAAATATCAAGAAAGTGTTATCTTAGCCCCATGGAAATCAAAGACGCCTTATTCCTCTCCTCTACCGTCGATCCGGATGAATTACCGGCAAATGATCTGGAGGAATTTGCATTCATCGGAAGATCGAACGTAGGAAAATCTTCCCTTATAAACATGTTGTGCCGCAAACCAAGGCTGGCCCATACTTCTTCCACGCCGGGAAAGACACAATGCATTAACCGATTCCTGATAGATAACAGATGGATCATCGTTGACCTGCCCGGATACGGGTTCGCCAAAGTATCCAAAACAAAGAGGTCGCAACTTCAGTCGATGATCTACGGATACATCAAACGGTCGCCCCGTCTTACGCTGTTGTTCGTACTGCTCGATCCCAGGCATCCGATCCAGCAGATTGACCTGGATTTCCTGCTTAAGCTCGGAGAGTGGGGCATCCCTTTCGTTACGGTCATGACAAAGACCGACAAGCTTTCAAAAACCGCATTGGAAAAACAACTATCTTCTTTCAAACAATTGCTTGGAAAATACTGGGAACCGTTACCTCTCCTGTTCGCAACATCTTCTAAAACCACTTCAGGCAGAAAAGAACTTCTCGACTATATCGGTTCAATCCTTCAAGGTAACCTTTGATTGATTTTTTTTCTTCTTATCTTTGTCCCATCTTCTAACCAAAGGGACAATGGATCATCTGCATTTATTTAAAGTCTTCTCATGCCGCGGATCCCGGTATCTTGCCGAACATATTGCTTCTCATCTGGGTCTGCCCCTGGGATTATTATCGGTAACTACTTTCAGTGACGGTGAATTTCAACCGGCTTTCGATGAAAGCGTAAGGGGGGCCACCGTTTTTATCATTCAATCCACCTTCCCCCCCGTCGATAACCTTTTTGAATTACTCCTGACCATAGACGCTGCCAAAAGGGCTTCTGCCTATAAGGTCATTGCCGTAATGCCGTATTTCGGATGGGCCAGGCAGGACCGGAAAGACCGCCCTAGGGTGTCGATAGGCGCGAAAATGGTAGCGAACCTCCTGCAAGCAGTAGGATGCGACAGGGTCACGACCATGGACCTGCATGCAGACCAGATACAAGGCTTTTTTGACTTCCCGGTCGATCACGTGTATTCGAGCTCGGTATTCGTTCCCTATATCAAAAGCCTGCAACTGGAAAACCTTTCGGTAGCCGCACCCGATATGGGCGGTGCCAAAAGGGCCAATGCCTATTCCCGCAAACTGGAATGTCCCCTGATCATCTGCCATAAATCCCGTGAAAAGGCAAATGTTGTGGGAAGCATGACCGCCATCGGTGAAGTTGCGGACAGAAACATAATCATACTCGATGATATGATCGACACGGCCGGTACCATAGCCAAAGCGGCAGAAATGATGATGTCCAAAGGAGCCAGAAGCGTCAGAGCCATTGCGACACATCCCGTTCTTTCGGGTCTTGCCTACAACACCATTGCCAATTCTGCACTGGAAGAAGTGATCGTCACGGACACCATTCCGCTGTCTTCGGACCCGAACAAGGACAAGAGCAAAATAAAGGTTTTATCCATTGCCAAGGATTTTGCAGACATTATAAATAATGTGTACAATCTTCAGTCCATAAGCAGTAAATTCACTTTATAATGAAAACTTCCGCGGAAATATATAAGATCCTGACCGGAGGCATCAGGCAGTATTTCATGGAAGCCGGGAAGAAAACCGCCGTACTGGGCATTTCCGGGGGGTTAGACTCTGCCGTTGTGGCCTGTCTGGCGCAAGATGCACTGGGAAAGGAAAACGTACACGGGTTGCTGATGCCCGGACCTTATTCCACCGTTCATTCGTTGACAGATGCCCTGAAGTTGTGCAACCTGAACAATATCAATTATCACATCATACCTATTGATGCCATTTTTTACAAGTTCCTGCGCGAGCTTGCTCCCGTTTTTAATCATGCCCAACATGATCTGACAGAGGAAAACATCCAGGCACGCATACGTGCGGTAATCCTGATGGCATATGCCAACAAAAAAGATGCACTGGTGCTCAATACCAGTAATAAGAGTGAACTGGCCATGGGTTACGGGACGTTGTACGGTGATCTTGTAGGTGCCATGATGGTCCTTGGAGATTTATACAAGACAGGTGTTTACGAACTGGCTGAATTCCTGAACGGCAAACAGGAACGGATACCCGAGCACACCATTAGCAAGGAACCGTCAGCTGAACTGCGCCTTGATCAGAAAGACAGTGACACCCTGCCTGAATATTATGTGCTGGATCCTATCCTGCATGCGCTCATAGAAGAGGAACGACCTGCCGAAGACCTGAAGTTGCCGGAAACAGATCCCGATACGGTCGCCGAAATAGTTAAAAGGATGAAGCTGTCTTCATTCAAGGCACACCAGGTGCCCCCCGTGCTGGCCGTTACGGACCATCCGCTGCTACCGGAATTCAAATGTTTACGTTACAACCCATGACTCTATTTCTCCTGACGCTGGGTCTGGTAGCCCTGGGTGTTATCGGTATGTGTATTGGGATCATTGTTAGAAAGAACGGAAAATTCCCGGTATATTCCATCGGTCACAACAGAAACATGAGAGAACGGGGCATACGATGCCCCAAAGAAGAAGAAAGGATGCTTTACAAAAAAGGAAAGAATGAGTATTGTAGCGATTGTAGGAAGGCCTAATGTGGGAAAATCAACACTGTTCAACAGGCTGATCGGAAAACGCCAGGCAATAGTTGACCAGACATCCGGTGTCACCCGTGACCGCCATTACGGCAAGACCGATTGGAACGGCAGGGATTTTTCAATTATCGACACCGGAGGCTATGCCGAAAGTTCGGACGATGTATTTGAAGAGCAGATACGCCGGCAGGTACTGCTGGCCATAGAAGAAGCAGATGCCGTCATCTTTGTCGTAGATGTAGAAACAGGCATAACCGATCACGATCAGCAAGTTGCCAAGATCCTAAGAAAATCCGACAAACCTGTGATCGTTGCCGTAAACAAGGTTGACCATGGAGGAAAGATCTTTGACACCTATGAATTCCATGGTTTGGGATTGGGCAATCCCGTTCCCATTGCCGCCATCAGTGGCAGCGGCACCGGTGATCTGTTGGACAGGGTCCTGGAAGTGCTGCCCGATGTATCCGATCAGGAAGAAGAACATGATATCCCCCATATTGCCATAGTGGGAAGGCCCAACGTGGGAAAGTCATCGCTCACGAATGCATTCCTTGGTGAGGAAAGACACATAGTCACCACGATAGCCGGGACTACGCGTGATGCCATTAAAACGCGTTACAACAAATACGGGTATGATTTTTTTCTGATAGATACGGCAGGTCTAAGGAAAAAAACAAAAACAAAAGAAGACCTGGAATTCTATTCCTCTATGCGGGCCATCAGGGCCATAGAATATTCCGATGTGTGCATCCTGATGCTGGATGCCACCCAGGGGGTGTCAGCACAGGATATGAGCATATTTCAGCTGATCATCAGAAACGGGAAAGGGTGTGTGATCGCGGTCAACAAATGGGACCTGGTGGAAAAAGAGACGAACACCCTGAAAGAATACGAGAAAAACATCCGTGCCCGAATCGCCCCTTTTACAGATGTGCCCGTAATCTTCACTTCGGTAGTCAAAAAGCAACGTATCATGCAGGTGCTGGAAGCTGCGGCAAAAGTTTTTGCAAACCGTACGCAACGGATCCCCACTTCACGGCTCAACGAAACCCTGTTACCAGAAATTGAAGCTTTCCCTCCACCGGCTGTCAAGGGTAAATACGTTAAGATCAAATACGTCACTCAACTTCCCACTCCCTGTCCCTCCTTTGCCTTCTTCTGCAACCTGCCCCAATACGTAAGGGAGGATTACAAGCGTTTCCTGGAAAACAAACTGCGTATGCACTTCGATCTGAACGGGACGCCGGTACAGATCTTCATGCGACAGAAATAGATCAGTCCTTTTCTATACGGATCTGTTGAAGGGTGTGGACATCTCTCTGGGATTTCACAAAAAGCGTCACACGAAAACGCTCTCCGCCGGCCGCCAAGGTTCCGATACAATAGCGCATTGGCAAAGAACCGCTTAGATGTACTATGGTAAATGATTTCGGTGTATACCTGGAATAGAAATTCTTCATCAACTGTCTTGCCTGGCTCCGGCTACACACCCCTGCAGTTCCCAATACGTCTATTTCAATATCATCAGCAAACCACTGGGAAAAAGTGGTGGCATCACCGCTCTTCAAGTCATTTCCAATAGAAGTGAAAACAACCTTTGATTCGGCATCCTGTGCATTCAGAAAAGTCGGCACGAATGCTAAAAAACAGGACAGCAACAGAGATATGATCGTCTTTCGGAACATAACAAATAACCTAAAACAACGGCAAGTTACACATAATTTCTTACTTTTGTTTAATGAACATAGTGCTGCTTTGCATGGGCAAGACACAGGAACCCTACCTGCGTGAAGGAATTCTGGACTATGAAAGACGGCTGGCCCGGTATATCCGTTTTAAACGTTTGGAATTGCCTGATATAAAGAACACTTCGTCATTATCCTGCGATCAGATCAAAGAAAAAGAAGGTGTGCTGCTTTTGAAAAACATAAAAACATCGGACCATCTGGTTCTGTTTGATGAGAAAGGCAGTACCTGTACATCCAAGCAAATGTCGTTCCAAATTGAACAGCATTTGCAAAAAGGCACACGCAATCTTGTTTTTGCCATCGGGGGTGCCTACGGTTTTTCACCCAAAGTAAAACAAAGGGCCAATGATATATGGTCATTGTCCGCATTGACCTTCCCGCATCAATTGGTACGTTTATTGTGTATGGAACAAATCTACCGCAGCTTTACGATCATTAAAGGGGAAGCCTATCACCACGAATGAAAATGCAGGTTATAATTAAGGAAATATGGAATAGAAAATTCCTGATACCGCTGATCCTTTCAGTGATTTGCCTTGTATTGTCTTTCTTTGAGCTAACCTCATACAACAGACGCATGATGCGACTGGTAGATGTGGAAAGGGTTCTGCACCGGAAACAGCATAAAATTGAACGTATCGCACTGCAAGAATTGGAAAGGGATGGTATGGCCGACCTCTCCTGTAAGGAGTTACCGGAAGACATGGTCATATACAAGTATTACAATGACAGTCTGATATCCTGGTCAAATACATTTCCTATCATCAACGACAGTTACAGTCCGGGTGCCATGTTCCCCAATTATTCCTTTTTTTCCAGAAACACCATGTTGCACCAATCCCTTTCAGGGGTGGACGGCACTGAACAATATATGAACCTGGGAAGTGCCTGGTACGTGGTCAGGGCATACAGCCGGATAGATGTAACCATCATTACGGGGGTCCTTATCCAAACCGATTTCCCGTTCAGCAACAATTTTGTGGAATCAAGGGTAAACAAGGAGCTGAAATTGCCCGCACATTGTTCCATAGTACCCCTGAACCTGGATGAAGGATTCATTGTCTTTGGCAAAGACGACGGGGTGTTGTTCACCATCCTGAGCGATACCTCCATGCAGACTTATTCCGATTCGGTAATCCTCCGGTGGCTGGCAATAGCCTTTGGTTTACTGGCTATGCTGATGTTTTATTTCCACAACAGACAGGTCATCCATGCCCTGGGCGTAATCGCAGGACTCTGCCTGATGCGGTTCCTGACCTTTACCTATGCCTCATCGCTGCAAACGGACACACTCTTCTTTTCTCCCCTGCTCTTTGCAGGAGGACCTCTGGAAAGTTCACTGGTAGCAATGATCCTCAATACGCTATGTGTTTTCATAGGCGTTTGGGTGATCTACCATGCCCGTGCCGACCTTGAAGTTATCAGGCATAAAATGAAAAGATTCTGCCGCATACTGATAGATTCGGTTATTGTGGTTTTCATGGCGGGTATTGCGCTGCTTACGCACCATACGCTCAAATCCCTGACCATGGACTCGAATATAGTTCTGGAACTATACAAACTGGACGAGATCACTTGGTATACGATACTAGCCTACGTGATCGCAGCGCTGCTGTTCCTGTCTTTCTTCATGTTGTTGAGAACGCTTCTGTCCATCAACCGGGTACGTGGCAGCACCCTGATCTCGGGGAACCGTCTGACCTACCTGTTCGTCTTCCTGTCGGCAACCTACACCATATTGACTACCGGTCTTTACGGCGGGAAAAAAGAACTTAACCTCTACCGGGTATGGACACAGAAAATGTCCATTGAAAGTGACCTGGAACTGGAAATGCAACTGCGCCGGGTTGAAGAAAGGATCGCTATAGATCCCATCCTTTCCATAATGATCCAGATGGAACAGGATCACGACCAGATTCTTTCCCGCATAAAGGAAACATACTTTCAGGATTTCCTCCAGAAATACCAGATCCAGATAACCATTTGCGAACCGGGGGATGTCCTTATCGTTGCCGGTATGCCCCGGCCGGTCTCATGTTACCAGTTCTTTCACAACGAGATCCTTAGGAACGGAACCCCTCTGGCTGAAAACTCCAGGTTTTACAATATTGACAACAAACTGGGAAACATAAGTTATATAGGAGTATTTACCTACTACAGCTACAGCGGATCACAGGACCTTTATATAGAACTGAATTCCCGGTATATCAAAGACGCATTGGGTTATCCGTCCTTGCTTTCGGACCGGTCACAACTTGACAGGTTCAAATTACCTTATGATTACTCTTACGCCAAATTCATAGATGAAAAGCTCGTTTCAAATAGTGGTAAATATGTATATCCCAGCAGGCTAAGTATTCAGACCCGGGACGGATTCAGCTTGCGTAGGGAGAACGGGAGTCTGCATTTCCATTACAAGACAGCAAATAAAGTACTTGTCATCACCCGTCCCCAACGCACGCCGCTGCCTTACCTGGTTTCCCTTTCTTACCTTTTCCTTTTTTACAGCCTCATTTTTACCGTCGTTCTGGGCCTGCTCAAGAAAAAGGACCTGCATATCAATCTTCCCCGGAATTCGTTCCGGCGCAAGATCACATTCCTGCTAGTCGGTCTGTTGTTCGTTGCCTTGGTGCTGATGGCCATCGGAAGCATAGGTTTTGGACTGAAACTGTATGAAGAAACGAATAGCCGTCAAATGCAGGATCAAATGAATGCGGCCAAATTGTCACTTGAGGAATATATACGTTTTGCCGACCGTTCCAATGATCCCGCCGCCAATGTGATCGAACTGATGAATACCATCAACCGGCTTTCATCCAACATTCAGATCAATGTGAACCTGTACGATCCACACGGCAGGTTGCTACGTTCCTCCCAACCCGATATTTTTGAACGACACCTGTTAAGTGCACGGATGAACAGCAAGGCTTTCTGTCAGCTTCATCAGAGTGAACAGCCCCAGTATATACAGAAAGAGCGAATAGGATCATTGGTCTATTATTCCATGTATGCACCACTTTATAACACATACGGAAACCTGGTAGCCTACATAAACATTCCCTATTTATCGGGACAAACAGACGTGACCCGGGATACTTCCGCCATCGTGGCGGCCATCGTAAACTTGTACCTGCTGTTGCTGCTGGGTGCTGTTTTTGTGAGTTATACTTTCTCTAACCAGATCACCAGGCCCTTGGCTGAACTGGGTGAAAAGATAAGCCGCCTGGACGTTACCCGCAAACCGGAACACATCCATTACTCGTCTGACGATGAACTGGGCATGCTGGTGAAGGCTTATAACAAAATGGCGGATGATCTGAACGAAAGTACACGGCGCCTTACCCAGGCGGAAAGGGAACAGGCCTGGAGGGAAATGGCCCGCCAGATAGCCCACGAAATAAAGAATCCCCTTACTCCCATGCGTCTGAGCATTCAGCACCTGATACGCCTGAAACAAGAGGGATCCCCAAGATGGCTGGATCATTTCGATAAGATTGTAGTCTCGCTGCTTGAACAAATAGAGATCCTTTCAAATGCAGCTTCAGAGTTCTCGAATTTCTCCCGTTTCAACACCGAAGATCCCGTTCAGGTCGAACTAAACGAACTGATCAGGGAACAGATAGTGCTATTCTCCAACTTTGAGCATATTAAAATACATTTTGAATCGGAAGTCGACCAGGCCCCGGTAAATGTCAGACGCACCCAATGGGTAAGCGTTCTGGTGAATCTTTTGTCCAACGCCATACAGTCGGTGGAAGAACAATCCATAGGCGTTGTCAGCATCCGCCTGGCAGACGAGAAAGAATCGTATCTTATAAGCGTTGCGGACAACGGACCGGGAGTTGCCCCGGAAAACCGGCATAAACTATTCAAGCCCAATTTCACGACAAAGAGCAGCGGAACAGGTCTCGGACTGGCTATCTGCCGGGGTATCGTAGAACAGTACCGTGGAGATATATTTTACACGTCTTCAGAATGGGGAGGGGCGTGTTTCAATGTGAGGATCCCCAAAAAACCGGTTATTTGAACAGCGGTTGTGCATAGGATTTCACATCTTCCACCCCGATTGAACCGGATGAAAGGATGACCAGCCTTTCTATCACATTTCTCAATTCACGGACATTTCCCGTCCAGTTGAGTTTTTCAAGCTCGGCAATCGCTTCCGGCGTAATGGTCCTTAATGCCATCCCGTATTCGGAACAAATCTGTTCCAAAAAATAGGACGTAAGCAAAGGGATGTCCTCCTTGCGCTCTGCCAGTGTGGGAACGTGTATGACGATCACGCTCAGGCGGTGGTACAGGTCTTCACGGAACGTCCCCTTGCCTATCTCCTGCAAGAGGTCCTTGTTTGTAGCGGCGATCACCCTTACACTGACAGCTATATCCTTATCCGAACCTACCCGGGAGATCCTGTTTTCCTGGAGTACACGCAACACCTTGGCCTGTGCCGCCAAGGACATGTCCCCGATCTCGTCCAGGAAAAGGGTACCGCCGTCTGCCTGCTCGAATTTTCCTTTGTGCTGCCTGATAGCCGAAGTAAAAGAGCCTTTTTCATGACCAAAAAGTTCGCTTTCAATGAGCTCGCCCGGAATAGCAGCACAATTCACTTCTACAAAAGGCATCTTGGACCTGCTGCTCTTTTCATGCAACCAGCGTGCAACAAGTTCCTTTCCCGTACCGTTTGATCCTGTGATCAGAACACGTGCATCCGTAGCCGCCACGCGATCTATCATATCCCAGATACGGCCTATGGCCGGAGATTCGCCTATCAGAGGGGGAACCTTTCCTTCTTTCCTTTTCAATTTTCTATTTTCCTGAACCAGTGTGGTCCTGTCATTTGCGTTCCTGATGGTGATCAGGATCCTGTTCAGATCCAAAGGCTTCTCAATGAAATCGTATGCCCCTTTTTTAATGCACTCGACAGCAGTATCTATGTTCCCATGACCCGAAATCATGATCACAGGTGCATCCATTTCCATTTCCTGAATCTTTTCCAGGACCTCAATGCCATCTATACCGGGCATCTTAATATCGCAAAAGACAGCGTTTATCTGCGATTTTTCCTGTTCCAGAATAGAAAGCGCCTGCTCTCCGTTTTCAGCAAGCACTACTTCGTAACCTTCATATTCCAGAATTTCCTTCAGGGTATTACGTATACTCTTCTCATCATCAATAATCAATATTCTCATACTTCCCTCTTTTATTCGTGCAAAGATACGGGAATTTCACAAATAGAAGATTTTCCGTTACATTTGAGACAGATTATGAAGAAGATAATCATAGCCATAGACGGACATTCATCTACCGGAAAAAGCACTTTTGCCAAATCCATTGCCGCTGTCATGAATTACACGTACCTCGATTCCGGGGCGCTATACAGAGCCGTGACCCTGTATGCACTCGAAGAGGGACTGACCGGAAAAGACGGACGCCCCAATGTCCGGGAATTGGTAAACCGTCTGAAGGATATCTCGGTAACGTTCCGCCGGGATCCAATAACGGGACGGAATGAAACGTTTCTGAACGGGAAAAATGTAGAGAAACGTATACGGAGCCTGGATGTATCCCAAAGTGTCAGTCCTGTTTCGGTTATTCCCCAGGTTAGGGAATTTGTTGACGTACAACTTAGAAAGTGGGGGGAAAAAAAAGGGATCGTAATGGATGGCCGGGACATAGGCACAGCCGTCTTTCCGCAAGCGGAACTGAAGATCTTCATGACAGCCCCGGCCGAGATCAGGGCACGCAGACGTTATAATGAAATGAAAGCCAAAGGAGAAGACGCCTCTTTTGAGGAAGTGCTGGATAATATCCGTGAGCGGGACCACCTGGATTCAAACAGGGAAACAAATCCGTTGGTAAAGGCCTCCGATGCCATTTTGCTGGACAACGGGAATATGAGTGTCGAAGAACAAATGATATGGTTTAAAAAATTAATGGAAGAGAAATGGGGTATCACGTTGAAATAGATAGCAGATCAGGTTTCTGTTCCGGTGTGATTAGGACTATCCGGTGTGCCGAAAAAGCCCTTCAGACCGGCAAGAAAATATATTCATTGGGAGCTATAGTTCACAATAATGAAGAATTAAGCCGGCTGGAAGCCAAAGGATTGACAATAATCAGCCGCAAAGACCTGCATCATGTGCCGGAGGGATCTACAGTACTGATCCGTGCACACGGAGAGCCGCCTTCTACCTATACATTGGCTGCAGCTCGCAAAATAAACCTGCTTGAATGTACCTGCCCGGTAGTGCTCCAATTGCAGAAAAAGATAAAAAAGGAATATGCAAAAATCAGCCGGGAAAACGGTCAGATAGTCATCTTTGGCAAACGGGGCCACGCCGAGGTGGACGGTCTTGTGGGACAAGTATCCGGTAATGCAATCATTATTGAGAACGTTCAGGAAGTAGAGCATATACGGTTTTCGGGGGGACCCGTATCGTTATTTTCTCAAACTACCAAAAGTCCCGTTGAATATAAAAAGACAGGAGAAAAGCTCCTGGAACGGATAATAAGCACAGGAATGGATCCCGGCCTGTTGAAGGTCTTCAATACCATCTGCGTACAGGTGTACGGAAGACAGGAGGAACTGACACGGTTTGCCGCCAGCATGTCAATTATCCTTTTTGTTGCCGGAAAAGAAAGTTCTAACGGTAAAGTCCTCTTTCGGACATGCAAGGAGGCAAATCTCCGCAGTTATGCCATTGAGAATTTCGGAGATATTTCTCCCGATTGGTTCAAACCGGGTGATAAAGTGGGTATTTGCGGAGCGGCTTCCACTCCTTTATGGCTCATGGAACAAATAGCTGAAAAAGTCCGCCATTTGTGATGGATCAGATATTTGCCGACATAATCTTTCCACTGGCCCTGGAAGGCTCTCTATCATACAGGGTGCCCCCGGAAATGGCCTCCAATGCCGTCAGGGGTTGCCAAATCAAAGCCCCTGTGGGGAATCGCATCCATACCGGAGTGATATGCAATATCCGTCGGGAATCTGAAATAACCATTTCAGATAGTGATATCAAGGATATACAGTCAATAGAGACCGCATTGCCCACCATACCGGAAAAAACGCTCCGGTTCTGGGAATGGATAGCCGGTTATTACATGTGTCCGCCGGGAATGGTGGCAAAAATGGCCCTTTCCCTCTGGAGATTCAAAAGACGTGCACAACCGAAGGAACGGGACCCCGGAGCCCTTCCCCCGCCCGGGCTGCCTCTCTATGTACAAGGTGTTGACAGGGTCGATTACTACATGGAACGGATACGTGAAGTCCTGGCAGCCGGGGGACAATGTCTGATCATAACCCCGGACAGGATATCCTGTGAAATAATGTATGAGTCCCTTTTTCCGGAGCTCGGGGAATCTCTGATCTGCTATCATTCCAAAAGGACACTCAAAGAACAGAGCCGAGCCAAAAAGGAACTCTTTGCAGGCAATCCCTGCGTGATCACCGGAATGCACCTTTCCCTGCTGTTGCCTTTTACCCGCCTGGGACTCATAATTGTCGACCGGGAAGAACATCCGGGACATAAGAAGACGGATGCCGCACCCCTTCTGAACGCAAGGGATGCCGCCCTGATGATGGGAAAGATCTGCAATGCACAGGTCGTGCTGGGATCATCCGTTCCATCACTTGAAACGTTGTACAATTCAGACAAGGGAAAATATATATACAGGGATATCTGCCCGCTTATTCCGCAAAATCAGGTCAGGCCGGTTGTCATTGACACATCCCGGTCTTTTGCTTCAAGAAGTATGAAAGGTCATTTCGACATCAGGACGCACCAGGCCATGGAAAAAAGTCTGTCAGACGGCAAAAAAATAATACTTGTAGAAGCCGACCGGTCAATGGCAGAGGATCATCCGACGGACCCGCTTATAGTTGTGTGTAAACCTTTACAACTACATCATCACCTGGGAAAGGACACGGGTATGATCTGTTTCCTGCATACGGAAAAACTTCTTTCCAGAAAACATTTCCGCGCTACCGAACAAGCCGGGCAAATTATCGGGAACGCCCTCCTGTGGGCCACATCTCAAAGTCCCCGGATCCCGGTCTTTGTCCAGACCGACGATATGGACCATCCCTTTTACCGTTCACTGCAGGAAGGTTTTCTCCACACATTTTTCATATCCCTGCTTGAAGATAGGAAAAAGTACGGTTATCCGCCGTTTTCAAGACTTATCTTTCTTACGGTATCACATCGAAAAAGATCACTGGCCCGGGCCCGGGAAGGATCGCTCACCGAAAATCTCTCCGCAGCCGGTCTTCCGCTACGCATAGAAGGCCCTTTTATCCCGGGGGAATCACACAGTATGTTATTTTCTTTCCGTTTGCAGATCACCATCCCGCGAACGGTAAAGGTACAACAGACCAAAGAAAGAATATTGGCTGTTATCAATCAGACCCCTCTGGCTCCTGCCCGGTGCAGGATAGATGTGGATCCTGCCTGAATCACATTTTGCGTATTTTTAATTTCTGACCGGGATAAATCCTGGAATTGCCGCCTAATTCATTTAGCGAACGTATGTTCTGGACCGAGATCCCAAACTTATTGGCAATGTCCCATAAATTGTCACCCGATTTTACAGTATAATACTCAAAGGATCCGTCATGGGAAGTAGTTACGGTGGCAGAGGAATAGATCTTAAGTGTACTGCCTGCATAAATGGTATTGTTGCGCATATTGTTCCAGGAACGGATATTGGCAGCACTGACTTTGTATTTTTCGGCTATACCCCCGATCGTCTCTCCCCGCTGTACTTTATGTGTAATCAAGTTGCCTTGTGGCTTGACGGCCGAGGTGCTCTGGGAAGCGGATTCGCTTTGGGCGGCTGAAGCTTTCGGAGCAGCGGCACGGTTCGTATATATGATCAATCGCTGGTTTGGCATGATCCTGTCCGATCTGAGCCCGTTCCAGTATTTGACATCGGCGATTCTGACACCGTAACGGTAGGCAATATGGCTCAACGTCTCTCCGCTCTTTACCCTGTGTGTGATCTGTTGATCAGAAGCAGTAGCCCTGGTGTTCAGGATCAACGGATTAAAATAAACACTGTCCTTATATGAAAATATGGTATCCTGCAATGCGGCAAAATCCCCGCTGTATTCATAAGGCAGACGTAAAACATAGGGACGTTCAACTCCCGGAATGATGTCCTTCGTATATTGAGGGTTCAGGTCTCTGAGTTGATCGAGTGATATGTCCAGGAAAGAGGTTATCTGTTCAAAATGGAGCATTTTATTGACTTCAAAAGTATCGACATGAGCAGGCATCTCAACAGGCAAAGGTCTGATCATGTGTTCGTTATAATAGCGCATAGTATAGAGTACCGCCACAAAGGCCGGCACATAACCACGTGTTTCCCTGGGAAGGAACGGATAAATGTCCCAAAATTCACGCGATCCCCCTGCCCTGCGAATGGCCTTGTTCACATTGCCTACGCCGCAATTGTAGGAAGCTATGGCAAGTACCCAGTCCCCGTATATACGATATGAGTCCAGAAGGTAACGGGCGGCTGCATCTCCGGAAACGATCGGGTCCAGGCGTTCGTCAACATAGGAATTAATGGTCAGGTTATAATTCCGTGCAGTACGGTACATGAACTGCCACATACCCGTTGCCCTGGCTTTCGATACCGCACGGGGGTTAAGGGCAGATTCTATGACGGCCATAGCCTTGAGTTCCAGCGGCATATCATAGGAGTTGAAAATCTCTTCGAATAGGGGCATGTAATACTGTGCCAGTCCCAGGATCGTTGGGATACGGTCCGGCATCTTCTGGGTATAATGGATGATATGGTTCTTGACAATATTGTTGTAGGGCAGCTTGATAAAGCTATTCATCCTGGACAGTCTCTCAATATAGATAGAATCAGGTATATCCGATTTCAGGAAAGCCGTGTCCAGGGTCTCCAGAGTCATGGGATCAGGCATCTGATTCAGCAGGTTCTGATGATAATACAGGCTCAGGCGTTGTTCCGTAGACAGAGAATCATCCCAGAAATCCATAACGACTGCGGGATTGTCAAATCCGCCTTCATTCAACCCATCTTCCATATACAAAGAGTCTGCTGCAGGCAATTCAAGGGACATCAACGTCCGTTGCAGAGAATCCGTCAGCCTGAGCAGGGAGTCTACCTGCCTGGTAAGTTGTTTTTTGGATGGTCTTTTGATTGTCTGAGCACCCGTAGAGTTGGGGAGCATTATGAATGTAAACATCAAAAAGATCAGGAATTTCGATTTCATATACGGAACATTTGTTAAAAAGTTAATCTCAATTGTATCCCCGCACCCGGCAAAACTGCAGAAGCATAGGAATTACCCGGAATCAGTCCCGGTTCAATACGAAGGGTAAGGTCGTCGCTGACGTCAAAATCCTTGAAATGAGCGAAAACGTTTGCATCTATTATATTGAGGGCATATACCAGGAGTGTCGCAATGATGGAATAATCCCGGTAACGGCGGAACGTATCCCGGTACCATTTGATATTGTCCGGTGACATCCATCCGTCATATTCAGAGGGTTTGGCCGTGGCATGATTGTACATGATCTTGTAGCGCCGGTATTGAAGGCCATTGTATTGCCAAAAATAACCGCAAGCAATCAATCCCCCGTAAATGATGGGAAGTTTCCAGTAATCCCCGTTATACATCTGTCCCAGTCCCGGTAAGAGGGCGGAATAGAGGGTCGCCCTGGCCGGAAGGACCGGTTTGTCGTATTTAAAGTTGACAACCCCATCCAGGAGACTGCTCCAATAAAACAGACCCGCTCCGGCGTAACACAGGTTCCTGTATAAGACATAGGAATCATCTTCAGTATCCAGGTATTTCTTATTGAAATGGCAGCCCATATAGATACCGGCTCCCATCCCCGCATAGATGACCGGGATTTTCCAGTATTGACGGTTGTATGCCTGGGAATATCCGGGCAGGATCAAAGCTCCGGAAAACATACGGCCTATTTTAAGGGTATCCTTGCCGGCAAGTGCCGTGAAATAAGTACGCAGTTTAAAAGATTCTTTGGCCTGAACTGTGGTATCATTTACCGCACTACTGCCCTGATCCCCCATATCTATGGCAAACTGACCATAGGCCAAGGGAATGTAGCAAAACAGGCACAGGAGGAATATCAGGCTACGTTTCACAAATAAAGGACAGGCTATATATTGTTTTTCTCTAGTGCTTCCAGGAAAGACTCCATTTCGGCATCGCTGGAGCAATGGATCGTGAAGACGCCCTCACCTCTTGTATTCCTTTTTACGCTTATATTATGGTTGAAATACCTTCCGATCCTCTCCAGAACACGGTAATACACATCGGGAAGTTCCGTTTCTTTTGTTTTAGTCTCAGTCCGTGATGATTTTCCGGAACGGACCAGACTTTCCACCTGCCTAACCGAGAGATCTTTTTCCACGATCTTTTTTGCCAGTATCAACCGGGCAGAATCATCTTCCAGTGAAAGCAATGCCCTGGCATGACCCATAGACAAAGCACCGGCCCTGATCAGCAACTGAACCTGGGCAGGCAACTGGACCAACCGGAGGTAATTGGCAACTGTAGCCCGTTTTTTTCCAACACGTTCCGCCAGTTTTTCCTGCGTAAGGTTGCATTCCTCAATAAGACGCTGGAATCCGAAAGCAATTTCCATGGCATCCAGGTTCTCGCGCTGGATGTTTTCTACCAGGGCCATTTCCAGCAGAGCACTATCCTCTACCTGGCGTATGTAAGCGGGTACTTTTATCAATCCGGCCATCCTGGCTGCCCTGAGCCTCCTCTCGCCACTTACCAACTGGTATCTGCCGGGGGTCAGTTTTCTAAGTGTTATGGGTTGGATAAGCCCCAGGTTTTTGATCGAAGCAGCCAGCTCCAAGAGAGATTCTTCATTGAATTCCTTTCTTGGCTGTTCCGGATTTACCTCTATCAAATCTATCTCTATCATCGAAGTGCCTTCCACAGACGGAAGCACCACCGGGGTCCTGGGTTTCCAATCTCCCAAAGAAGGCGTTTCCGATATCAGGGCACTCAATCCTTTTCCTAAAGCCGGTTTCTTAGTCATGTTGATTCTTCTTTAAAAATTCCCTGGCCAGATTCAGGTAATTGTTACTACCGACGGAAGCGGCATCGTACAGAATCACCGGTTTACCGTGCGAAGGGGCTTCGCTCAGACGTACATTCCTCTGAATGACAGTCTGGAAAACCATGTCCTGGAAATGGTGCCTCACTTCTTCCACTATCTGGTTGTGTGACCGGAGCCGCACATCATACATAGTCAAAAGAAATCCTTCTATAGCCAGTCCGGGATTCAGTCTGCTTTGAACTATCTTAATGGTATTGAGCAATTTGCCAAGTCCTTCCAAGGAGAAAAACTCACATTGTACCGGGATGATTACCGAATCGGCAGCCGTCAGGGCATTTACCGTAATCAGACCCAGGGACGGGGAACAGTCGATTATCAGGTAATCGAAATGCTGTCGTATAGAGTCCAGTTTCTGTTTCAGTACCCCCTCCCTTTCAGGGACGGATAACAATTCGATCTCTGCCCCTACAAGGTCTATGTGGGAAGGGATAAGCTTGAGTCCTTCGATCTCGGTCTGGATGATAGTCTTTTCAATGGGCACCGTCCCTATCAGGCATTCGTAAAGGGTATCTCCGCTACTGGCGTTCGGATCGAAACAAAGGCCCGAGGTCGTGTTTGCCTGCGGGTCGGCATCTACCAGTAAAACATTCTTTTCCATCACGGCCAGGGACGCTGCCAGATTGATGGCCGTCGTTGTCTTCCCCACTCCTCCTTTCTGATTCGCAATAGCGATTACTTTTCCCATAAAGTTCCCGGTTTGATATCTATTTGGCAAATATACATTAATTACCACAAATATTCTTAATTTTGGGACTCGAATCAATACCGAAGATCATGTCTTCTTCCAGTTGGATAATTATATTAAATCCTGTTGCGGGCGGCGGAAAAACAACCGTCATGTGGCCTCATATTTCTAAATATCTACTTGAGCACAACCTCCCTTTTAAATGTATTTTCACCAAATACAAGTATCATGCCGTCACCCTGGCAACAGAGGCGATACTCGCAGGTTTCCGGAATTTCATCGTTATTGGGGGCGACGGCACTTTCCATGAAGTAGTAAACGGGATATTCTATCAACAAGACGTTCCCACCCAGGACATAACCGTAGGCATTATTCCCATAGGTACGGGCAATGACGTGGTAAGCGCCTATAAAATACCCCTTGACCATGTAGAGGCCATGGAGACCATTATGAAAAACAAAAGCATCCTGACCGATGTGGGATGGGTGTCGTTCCAGGATTACGGAATTGAGAGATCCCGGTACTTTGCCAATGCCGCAGGTATTGGACTTGATGCGGCCGTGATAAAACATTATGAAAGGATCATAGAACGGGGCAACAACCGCGGAAAGGCACAATACCTGAGCAGCCTGTTACATCAGTTTCTTGTTTACCGGCCCAAGGACCTGCGCATTCTGGTGGACGGGGAAATGTTTTATGAGGGACCTGTCCTTACATGCAGCATAGGAATGGGGATCTCTATCGGAAGCGGAATGAAGGCGCTTCCCCTGTCTATTCCTGACGACGGCTTGTTTGACATTACCCTGATCACGCCTATGAACAAAGCTGCACTTGCACTAAGAATAAAAAGTTTCATAGACGGAAAAGTGTATTCGTACAAAGAAGCGTTCCACGGAAGAGGTAAAACAGTAGAGATACTGCCCAACAGCAAGAATACGGCTTTTTTGGAAACGGACGGGGAACTCATGGGAACGCCCCCCTATCTGTTCAAGATCATTCCTTCTTCCCTGAGACTTCTGGTGGGGGCGGACTTTTTACCTTACGTCAAAAACGAAACCTCGCCTGGATCTTAGATTCGCAGGTGATCGTATCCCTGACCAGGCAAGATATCTTAAACCAGATATCGAGCCATTTGAAAGGCGAATATTTAAAGTTAAAGTAACTTTTGATCCCTTTCCCGTAAAGCGCAGGAACTGAAAATCCATAGAGCACATCAGACTCATACAGGTATATCCTAGATTCCCATGATCCGGTATAAAACAGGGTCACCCGGAAAGAACCCCTGAAAACTCCTTTTCGTTCATCGCAGACAAGTTCGGCATAAGCGGCACTGCCCCATTGACCCGGGTTGCCATGCAAAAAACTGTACAAACCATCGGCACGCAAATTGATCATCCAGTTTTCCGAGATCTTGATACCGATCTTAAGACTTAGCAACTGTTTGTCCGTTATTCCTTTATCGGAAAGCGACCTTTGCTGGCGGACCAATACCATGTGTCCGTCCCGGCGCAGTCGCAGACGGGTGTCCCATCCGTAAGAAGGCTCATGACATAAGTACCTGGGAGCCGGAAACAGGAAGAACCAGATACTCCCGTCCAGTTTCCATTTCCTTGAAAGATTTTTATCTGCAGTAAGTTGCAAACTGTATTCATTGGATGAAGAAGAATTTCTGCCAAGCGAAGCACCGTAAGCTGCCGTATAGGAAGGGGAGAAACACCTGAGGAGCAGCCCTGCCTGGTCCCCGTTCTTCCCGTAATAAATGACCCCACCCAGAGCTGCCGGTGCAAACCCCAGATCCATGGCAATCTCGGAGAAAAAGCGCCATGAACGACTGCGAAAGGAAAAATCGGCCGAAAGACCGCCAAAAGGAAGGTCGCGGTTTACGAAAGCATTGTAATAAGTTACCTTTCCTGCATACCGGTGACCGTAACCGTATCCCAGTGCCGTCACCCCGACCTTCCAGTTTTCAGCCAAATAAGACAGATTGATCCCTGTCGCCCATGATGCCAATGCCTTTTTCTTTTCAAGCTCCAAAGGTGTACGATGGTAGCCGGTCATGACCAGCGAGGTGAATCCTTCCGCAATGACCCGGGCATCGACAGGCTTCCATGAGCCGAAAACGGATAATTCCATGCGTTTGTTGCCGAATGTAGCCCCCAATCCCCTGAAAAAAAGATTTTCGTCCCGTGATGTATAAGTTGTCAGCCCTGTCTCTGTATTACATAAAGATGCGGTCGATGATACTTTTCCAAAAAGTGTCCCGTTCCACAAGAGCAATCCTTGTCCAAAACGAGCCCGAAAATCACCCGCCACAAGGATTTTAAACGGCCGGATATCTTTGGCGGCTATATGAAATGAAAGAAAATCAGCCAATGACCTCTCTCCGGGATCACTCTCCAGGGTGATGCCCCAGTACAGTTTGTTCCTGCAACGGTAATCATATCGTGCGTAGCGATACCATGGGACTCCCAGGTAACGCGAATTGGGTCTGGCCTTGTATTCTTCAGCCGTAATCGGGCTATACTCCTCACCCCTGGGAAAAAAGGTGCGTGTCTGGAGCATCAGGGAATGATTTCCTTCCTTGATCAGGGAGTTCCACTGGAATTTTCGGAACTTGGCATCAGAGGGCTCCAAGGTAAAGAAAAGAGACAGCAGTTCTACATCCTCACCGGAGAATCCGGGTATAAGGGCAATCTCTGCCCAGGTAAGGAACTCCCCGTAACGTTCCCTGTAGTCTATCAGCGAAGCTACCTGGTAAGGGGAAAGAAGACCGGACATTTCCAGGTCCTGCCGTGTAGCCAAATTCAGAGCCGTACGTGCATGCAGCATCTCTTCCAGGTCCTGGCCACTGAAATCGCTGTTGCGGGCCAACTCTTCAAATAGCACATCCCCGTTCTGTGCCAGTACGGCACAAGTGATAGTGCCGCACAGCAGCACACATAAAACTTTTCTCACAATCTCTCCTCCTCATTCGCTCCCCTCTGATGAGCTTTGTTTTACATTATAATTCTATCAGATCTTAAAACGGTATTTTATATCTTTAACGGAATCGTTCGCCTCTTCCACCTTGCGGCCAAGGGACAGCTGGAAATCCTGCATTCTTTTACCCAGTTCATGATCGGAAAGTGCCAGAATGCGGGCAGCGAAAATGGCAGCGTTCCGTGCTCCGTCAAGCGCCATGGTAGCAACCGGTATGCCCGAAGGCATCTGCAGAATGGAAAGAATGGAATCCAGTCCTGCAAGCGATTTTGACGATTGAATAGGAACTCCGATAACAGGAAGTGGAGTATAAGCGGCAATGACGCCCGGAAGATGGGCCGCCCCGCCAGCTCCTGCAATGATTACTTTTATTCCCCTTTGGGAGACTTCTGCAGCATAAAGAGCAACCCGTCCGGGTGTGCGATGTGCAGAAAGGACGTTCATTTCAAAAGGGATCTCCATCTGATCCAGGAAACGGGCAGCCTCCTCCATTACCGGCATGTCTGACAGACTGCCCATTATGATGCTCACTTGCGGATTCATAGTCTTTGTCTGTTAAAAGTTCAAATTTAATGATTATTTTTGTTCTATGGAACGCATTACCCTCCAAGATAAATCTTTCCGGACATATATTCCCCATTCGGAAATTGACAAAGCCATCGATCAGGTGGCCTCAAAACTGAACAGGGACCTAAAGGATGAAGACAGGCCTGTTTTTATCGGGATACTAAACGGATCTTTCATGTTCACTGCAGATCTGATGAAAAAGATAAACCTGAACTGTGTGGTTACATTTGTCAAACTCGCCTCATACAGCGGGACTACCAGTACGGGAAATGTAAAGGAAATCCTGGGATTAGGCATAGATATCACGAACAGGACGGTAGTCATTGTGGAAGATGTGGTGGACAGCGGGAGCACGATAGTTAAACTGGTAGAGGACCTAAAAAAAAGGAACCCGAAACAGATAAAGATCTGCACGTTGTTATTCAAACCCGACGCCTATAAGGAAGCGATTCCCATAGATTATGCATGCCTATCCATCCCTAATGATTTTGTAGTAGGCTATGGACTCGACTACAATGACCTGGGAAGACAATACAAAGACCTATTCGTAATAGACTGAATCATGCTCAATATTATCATTGCAGGCCCTCCGGGATCGGGAAAGGGAACATTGGCTAAATTGATGATCGAAAAATTCGGATTCGTTCACTTATCGACGGGTGATATGCTCAGGCGCGAAATCGGACTGGGTTCACCGTTGGGAAAAGAAGTGGAATCCATTCTGGCTAAAGGGGATCTGGTTTCGGATCAGATCGTAATATCTCTGATTTCTAACAGTCTGAAAGCCAACCCCGGAGCTCGCGGTTTTCTGTTTGACGGTTTTCCCCGCACTTTGACACAGGCAAAAGTGCTTGACGATTTTCTTAAAAAAACAGGACATCCACTGAAACTGATGATCCTGCTCAAGGTCGATGACGCTGTCTGCGAGATGCGTCTGCTACGTCGCGGAGGCATTGAGAACAGGCCGGATGACACCGATTCCGAAAAGATACGTCACCGTCTGGCCACTTATTATGCCCAGACGGTTCCCGTCATTGATCATTACAAAAAACAGGGAAAATTTGTATCCGTTGACAATTCCAAAGATCCGGAACACACACTCAACCAGGTCAGTAAATGTCTGAAACCAATTTTGTAGATTATGTGAAACTTTTTTGCGCTTCCGGGAACGGAGGTGCCGGTTCTGCGCATCTAATGCGGAGAAAGTACGTTCCGAAAGGCGGACCCGACGGAGGTGACGGAGGTCGTGGAGGTCACGTAATCCTGAAAGTCAATTCCCAGTTCTGGACATTGATTCACCTCAAATACAGAAAGCACGTACGAGCCGGTCACGGGGAACCGGGCCGGGGCAACCTGGCCCATGGAGCGGACGGAAAAGATGTCGTACTCGAAGTACCTGCCGGTACAGTGGTCAAACGGGCGGAAAACGAGGAAGTGATCGCAGAACTGATGCAACCCGGAGAAGAGTTTATTCTCTGCAGAGGGGGGAAAGGAGGTCTGGGCAATAACCATTTCAAAACGGCTACACGCCAGACACCCCGTTACGCACAACCGGGAGAAAGAGGACATCAGGACTGGTTCATTCTGGAATTGAAATTACTTGCTGACGTTGGACTTGTAGGTTTCCCGAATGCAGGCAAATCAACCCTTCTTGCCAACGTATCCGCTGCCCGTCCCAAGATAGCCGATTATCCTTTTACCACCCTTGTACCACAACTGGGTATCGTATCCCTGTCCGATGACAGGTCTTTTGTGATGGCAGACATCCCCGGTATCATTGAAGGGGCACATCGGGGAAAAGGGCTGGGAATAAGATTTCTCAGACATATTGAACGCAATTCCATGTTGCTTTTCCTGGTACCGGCCGACTGTCCGGACATCACTTCCCAGTACCGCATCCTGCTTGGCGAGCTCCGTAAATACAAACCGGAACTGATGGATAAACAACGCATGCTTGCCGTTACCAAAACGGATCTCCTGGATCCCGATCAGGAGAGATCCCTGCTGCGCAGGCTGCCCCGTTCACTGCCCGTACTGCTGATCTCATCCGTTACAGGGAAAAACATCCCGCAATTAAAGGAGCAGATATGGAACATCTTGTGGAATCAATAATTGATCTTGACCATAAGCTCTTTTTCATCCTGAACGGGGCCCATTGCCCTTTTCTGGACCCGCTGATGAAGCTATTTTCCAACATTCCCGTATGGATTCCATTGTATCTGCTCATTGCAGGGGGTCTGTTTTTGCTGTTCCCGTGGAGGTATGCACTAATGGCCACCCTGGGCATTATGCTTACGTTCCTGCTTACAGATCAAGTTTCCTCATCGCTGATCAAGGATTGGGTACAACGCCTGCGTCCTTCGCATATTCCGGAATGGGAAGGCTCTTTCAGGCTCCTGGAAGACAAAGGGGGACTTTATTCTTTCGTATCGTCACACGCCAGCAACGTATTCGGACTGGCCTGTTTTTCGAGCCTGGTTTACCGCAGAAAATGGTTCACCCTGCCGATCTTTCTGTGGGCATCCCTGGTATCCTATAGCAGGATATACGTAGGGAAACATTTTCCGTTGGACGTGATCTGTGGGGCGATCATAGGATTGTTGCTCGGATGGATCATTTACAGGTTCTTCAAGCTGATAAACGCAAAAATGAAGGCAAGATGCGCTGCATAATGGACACCACGCTGGATCCCTGGTGGAACCTGGCCGTTGAGGAGTATCTGCTGACACATTTGCGGGAACCTGTTTTCCGGTTGTGGAGAAACTCCCCTGCCGTCATCGTAGGCCGTAACCAAAACACAAGGGCAGAGATCAACAGCGAATTTGTCCGGGAACACAATATTGCCGTAGTACGCAGACTGAGCGGAGGCGGGGCTGTCTTTCACGACCTGGGCAATATCAATTACACTTTTGTGGACCGGTACGTTCCCGGTACGAATACGGCCAGAGCTTTTGCACGTTTTACCCGCCCGATCCTGGACGTATTGAACGGATTGGAGGTGCGGGCCCAACTGGAAGGCAGGAACGATCTGGTGATCGAGGGCCGTAAATTCTCAGGCAATGCCATCGCTCTGCACCGGGACCGTATCCTGATGCATGGCACCCTGTTGTTCAATTCCTCTATGAAAGACCTCTCACAAGCCCTGCAGGTAAAAGTCCGCGAAGAGGGACGCGGTGTTGCGAGCAATCCACGCCGTGTTTGCAATTTGTCGGAATACCTGCCTGCAGAGATGAGTGCCCGGGATTTTCTTTCCCTTTTGAAAACACACATTGCCGGCGATATTGATACTATATACCGTAACATTCCGCTCAATCCCAAAGAATGTGATGTGATCAAAGACTTATGTGAAAAGAAATACAGGACCTTTGCCTGGAATTACGGACGGAAACCGGCCATGGAGATCGTGAAAAGGGAGCGCTTTCCCGGCGGGAACATGGAAGTTCATCTGAACGTAAAAGATGACATCATTGAAGATGTGAAGATCTACGGCGACTATTTCTTTCTGTCCCCTACCGGAGATATCGAAAATGCCCTGAGAGGATGTGATCGCACACGGGATGCAGTCAAAGAGCGCCTGAAAGGTTTTGCGCTGGAAGACTATTTCCGGAACATCCCCGGGGAAAGGTTCCTGGATCTATTTTTCTGATTGCTGTTCCAACAGCTCAAGCATCCTGACGGCAGATAATGATACGGGTGTGCCCGGTCCGAATACGGCCATGGCTCCGAAATCATACAACTCCTGGTAATCCTGCGCGGGGATGACCCCCCCCACAATGACCAGTATATCCTCACGACCCAGGTCCTTCAACGCTTTTACCACCTGGGGCACAAGTGTTTTATGACCTGCCGCCAACGAAGATACACCCAATATGTGCACATCGTTCTCTACAGCTTGCCGGGCTGCCTCGACGGGCGTCTGGAACAAAGGTCCCATATCCACATCAAATCCGATATCGGCATATCCGGTGGCTACCACCTTGGCTCCCCGATCGTGCCCGTCCTGTCCCAACTTAGCAACCATGATCCGCGGTTGACGGCCTTCCCTTTCGGCAAAACGCATAACCATTTCCCTGGCTTTGGCAAAGTAAGGATCTTCTTTCACTTCTGATAAATATACTCCAGTGTTCATACGTATTACGGCTTTATATCGTCCGACCACTTTCTCACAGGCATCGGAGATTTCTCCCAACGTAGCCCTGTTGCGCGCCGCTTCCACGGCCAGTTCGAGCAGGTTCCCCGAATTGTCACGTGCCGCACCGGTTATGGCTTCCAGGGATTTCCTGACCTTTTCCGGATCCCTTGTCTTTTTAAGCTCTTCCAGGCGTGCAATCTGAGAAAGGCGTACTTTTGTGTTGTCTACATCCAGTATTTCTATAGGATCCTCTTTTTCAAGGCGATATTTATTAACACCTACTACAACATCCGTTCCGGAGTCTATCCGTGCCTGTGTCCGTGCAGCAGCTTCTTCTATCCTTAGTTTGGGGATCCCTGTCTCTATGGCTTTGGCCATTCCTCCCAACTCCTCTATCTCCTGAATCAGTTTCCAGCCTTCATGAGCCATTTGGTGAGTCAGGCTTTCCACATAATATGAGCCTGCCCAGGGATCAATGCTTCTGCATATCTCCGTTTCGTTTTGCAGGTATAACTGCGTGTTCCGGGCTATCCTCGCCGAAAAGTCCGTTGGCAGGGCAATAGCCTCGTCCAGGGCGTTTGTATGCAGGCTCTGGGTGTGGCCCAAAGCGGCAGCCATAGCTTCAATACAAGTACGGGCTACGTTATTGAACGGGTCCTGTTCCGTCAGGGACCAGCCTGAAGTCTGACTATGAGTTCTGAGAGACATTGATTTGGGGTTCTTTGGATTGAAACTCTTTACGATCCTGGCCCAAAGCATACGGGCCGCCCGCATTTTGGCAATTTCCGTGAAATGGTTCATTCCAATGGCCCAGAAAAAAGAGATCCGGGGCGCAAAATCATCAATGTTCATCCCTGCTTTCACACCCGTACGGAGGTATTCCAGTCCGTCGGCAAGCGTATATGCCATCTCAATTTCACTGGTAGCTCCGGCCTCCTGCATATGGTAACCCGATATGGATATGGAATTGAAGCGGGGCATATTCTTTGCCGTGTAGGCAAATATGTCTCCGATAATACGCATTGAGAATTCCGGCGGATATATGTACGTATTGCGCACCATAAATTCCTTGAGAATATCGTTCTGGATCGTCCCGCTTAATTCCTCCAGCGAAGCTCCCTGTTCCTGGCCCGATACGATGTAAAATGCCAGAACGGGCAGAACCGCTCCGTTCATAGTCATTGAAACCGACATCTTATTCAGGGGTATCTGGTCAAAAAGCACTTTCATGTCTTCCACAGAACATATGCTTACACCGGCTTTCCCCACATCTCCTACCACACGGGAATGGTCGGCATCGTAACCGCGGTGTGTAGCCAGGTCAAAGGCAACCGAAAGACCTTTCTGCCCCGCGGCCAGGTTCCTTCTATAAAATGCATTCGATTCCTCAGCTGTGGAAAATCCTGCATATTGCCTTATGGTCCATGGCCTTTGCACATACATGGTGCTGTAAGGTCCCCTGAGGTAGGGAGGAATACCTGCCGCATAATGCAGGTGTTCCATGTTCTCTATGTCTGCTGCTGTATAGTATTTTTTCATAATCCCAGTTCGTTTTGGTATTGAAGTAGTGTTTCCAGGACATTGCTCCTGACACTGATGAAATGGCTAATTCCTTGGGCTATCAGGACGTCTTTGCACGGCGGGTCACCGGCTACGACCAATAGGATGCCATCGCCCAGAGACCGACTCATCTGGGGAACGGCAGTCTCGTATTCCTCGTCGGACGAACAGGCGACAACTATATGTGCACCGGAACTGCGGGCCGCCTGAACACCTTCATCTACAGAAGCAAAACAGTTGTTGTCTATGATCCTGAAACCCGCCACTCCGAAAAAATTCGCAGAGAACTGCGCCCTTGCCCTGCACATGGCCAGATTTCCGAAAGTGAGCAGGAATACAACCGGTACCTCTTCACCGGCCTGTTCGGTACGCAACCGCATTTTTTCAAAATTTGCAGCTGCCCGTAACCATTTTTCATCCCCTGCCGTTGACAACCCTTCCGGTGCCTTTCCTTCCAGATCGGGATATTGGTTCAGTCCCACCAGGATTTCCCTTCTCGAGGACAGGTTTTGCAAACGACGTTGCCTTGAGCTGTCAATCGCATCCCTGATCCACTGACTTCCTTGAACGGTGGAAAATCCTCCTTTCTGTATGAGTTCATCGTATATTTTGCGGGATTCTTTTAAAATGGAATCCGTCAGGTTCTCTACATAGTACGATCCGGCGGCCGGATCTATAACCCGGTCAAAATGGGCCTCCTCTTTCAGAATGATCTGGATATTCCTGGCCAACCGGAAACTTTGATCGGTCCCGTCCCGGATCACGCGATCGTAAGGCAGTATTTCCATCGAATCAATTCCTGCAATGGCCGCCGACATGGCCTGGGTCGTTCCACGCAACAGGTTTACATACATATCGTAAGCAGTCTGGTTCCAAAAACTTGCAGTAGCATGCACACTTATAGCGGAATCTGCCACCTGGCTCCAGAATACCCTGGCTGCACGGAATTTGGCGATTTCAAGAAAATAATGGGATCCTATGCCCATATGAAAATGTATGGAACGGACTGCCAGCGGCAAAGGTATGCCCATACCGGTCAGCAGACTGATATATTCCTCTCCCATAGCCATAGAAAAGGCAAGTTCCTGCACTACCCCCGCACCCCGATCATGCATCCTGCACCCGGACACACTTACAACGCGTACCTGGGGATAAGGATCACAGGCTTGTACCAGTTCTTTCAGGACCTGTAACACCTTTTGATCGGGAAGTTTCCCGCTAAAAAAAGCATCTCCCAGGGGATCGAACTCAAAACGGGCCCTGACCTGCAACGGATTTGTCCCGCTCTGACGCAGGTATTCCAGGAATGCATAGAACACCCCCGGCTTTTCACAGGAAACGCCGGCAAAGGAAATTTCTACGGCTGGCAGAAAGATCCCGGCCAACAGCACTTTCATGTCTTCCTCGTCGTATTGGCGGGAAAGATCAAAACGTAATCCGACCGATTCCACACCCCTGTCCAGGGCAGCCAGAATGCGATCATTGACTTCCTGCAGTGAATCTCCCACCAGAAATCCCTGCCTGATGAGCCAATTGTTGTCTTTCTTAGTCCCTCGTAGGTACGGTTTTTGTCCGGGAAGCGTATCCAGATGGGATATCCCCTTCAGGTCTTCTTCCCTGTAATACGGTCTCACACGAAGACCATCAGGCGTTTTCCACACCAATCTTTTTTCGTAATCTGCCCCTTTCAGATCCTTGTTGATCTGATCCTCCCACTCTTGTGTAGAAACCGGCGGAAAATCATTGAACAATTTTTCAGTCATAAATATGGTATGAATAAATATCAGTCAAATAAGTCCAGGATGTCGGGATCAGCCATGAAGGGCACGGTGACCTTCAAAAGCGGTTCCTCCGCCATGGCCCGCTCCAGTGCCTTCAGTGCTCCCTTGTTCCTTGCCCATGCACGTCTGGCAATACCGTTGTTCACATCCCAGAACAACATGCTTTTTATCCGCTTGTCCGCTTCTTCACTGCCGTCAATCACCATTCCGAACCCGCCGTTGATGACCTCCCCCCATCCAACGCCTCCTCCATTATGCAATGAAACCCAGGTAGCACCACGGAAAGCATCCCCTATAACGTTATGCACAGCCATGTCTGCGGTCAGAGAAGAACCGTCGTATATGTTGGATGTTTCCCTGAAAGGTGAATCGGTCCCGGAAACATCGTGATGGTCCCTTCCCAGTACAACGGGAGCCTTCAGACGGCCTTCCCTGATCGCCCTGTTCAGTTCCAGAGCAATGCGTATGCGTCCGGAGGCATCTGCATACAATATCCGGGCCTGCGATCCCACTACCAGATTGTTTTGGCGTGCCTGACGGATCCAGTGAAGATTGTCCTGCAACTGGTTACGGATCTCATCCGGTGCATGATGAAGCATTTCTTCCAATACACCTGCAGCGATCTTGTCCGTTTCCAGCAAGTCTTCCGGCAATGAAGAGGTACACACCCAGCGAAATGGACCAAATCCGTAATCAAAGAATAAAGGTCCCATGATGTCCTGTACATAGGACGGATAGCGGAACTTTCCGTTTCCATCCAGGATGTCGGCCCCGGCACGGGAGGCTTCCAGCAAAAAGGCATTGCCGTAATCAAAGAAATACATGCCCCGCTGGGCCAGCTTGTTAATGGCATTGACCTGACGTACAAGACTTTTACGCACAGCATCTTCAAAACGTTTTGGGTCGTTAGCTATCATATCCGCAGATTCTTCCAACGTATAACCTACAGGATAATAACCGCCCGAATACGGATTGTGCAGACTGGTCTGATCCGATCCCAGTTCCACCTGAATACCTTTCTTGACAAGGTATTCCCACAGATCCACTACGTTTCCCTGATAGGCGAGCGAAACGGCTTGACCTTCTTCTTTGGCTTTCACAATGCGGTTTGCCAATGTTTCAAGGTCATCGTACACCTCATCCACCCATCCCTGCTCATATCGTTTGGCTGTTGCCAGGGGATTGATTTCGGCCACCACCCCTACCACACCTGCGATCCGGGCCGCTTTTGGCTGAGCTCCGGACATTCCACCCAAGCCGCTGGAAACAAAAAGCAGAGAGCCCTTGTTCCCGTGCACATGCATCCTGGCGGCATTCATAATCGTTATGGTCGTACCATGGACTATGCCCTGAGGTCCTATATACATGAATGACCCGGCCGTCATCTGACCGTATTGCGATACGCCCAGGGCATTGAGTTTTTCCCAGTGATCACGACTGGAATAATTGGGAATGACCATCCCGTTGGTGATCACCAACCGGGGTGCTTCCTTTGACGAGGGGAAAAGACCCACCGGGTGACCCGAATAGAGAACAAGTGTTTGTTCATCTGTCATTTCACTCAGGTATTTCATGCACAACCGGTATTGCGCCCAGTTCTGAAAAACGGCCCCGTTCCCTCCGTAGGTGATCAGTTCATGGGGATGCTGCGCCACAGCAATATCCAAGTTGTTGTTGATCATCAACATGATGGCTGCCGCCTGCTTGCACCGGGCAGGATAATCTTGTATTTTCCCGGAAGTAATGGGCTCATCGGGTCTGTAGCGGTACATATATATGCGTCCGAACTCTTTCAATTCCTTGGCAAATTCCGGAGCCAGCTCTGCATGCTGTTCCGGGGGAAAATACCTCAGGGCATTGGCCAGCGCCAATCGCTTTTCTTCCCTGGTCAGAATTTCTTTCCTGACCGGAGCGTGATTAACGCTCTTATCATAAGGTTTTGCCGGCGGGATAACAGAAGGAATACCTTCAATCTTCATGATATTGAAAAATTTGTTAAAAATAACGCACAAATATACAGGTTATGCTTTGATTTCCCATTTTTTTATCTACTTTTGCACCCCATAACAAAAGGAGGTGTCTGAAAAAATATGATCATTGTACCTGTAAAGGACGGCGAAAACATAGAACGGGCTTTAAAGAGGTTTAAACGTAAGTTTGAAAAAACCGGGATCGTACGTGAACTCCGCTCACGTCAATCTTTCTCCAAACCGTCCGTGCTAAAAAGAGACCAAAAAAAGAAAGCAATATACAAACAACGTATACAGAATAACGAGGATTAATCCTCGTTTTTTTTGTATATTTGTATATGATGGAAAGAAGTGATTTCATAGATTTCCTAAGGGTACAGAAACGCTATTCAAAACGTACACAGGTCATTTATAATCAGGCTATTTTGGACTTTCTTGAATTCATGAATCTTCCTTCTGAAGAAAACCCCATGAGCCATGTTACCCTGACCCACCTGAGGGCATACACCGGATCGCTTCTGGAACAGGGTTTGAGTCCTGCTACGGTTTTCCAAAGGCTCTCGGCACTGAGTTCTTTCTGTAATTTTCTGGTCAGAAAAGGCACCCTTAAAGATAACCCTCTTAAACTGTTGATCCGTCCCAAAAAAGGCCGCCGGATCCCTGAATTCTATCCCGAAGTCAGGATCAACAACTGGATAGACAACAAAGGATCCACCCCCGACCAGGTTACGGTAATGATCCACCTGCTTTATGCAACCGGGATCCGCCGTGCCGAACTGGCGGGTATCCGCCTGGAAGATCTGGATTTTGACAGGGCTTTGCTTCGTGTCCGGGGTAAAGGCAATAAAGAGCGGGACGTTCCGCTGAACGAAGGTTTGGTCCGGGTTTTGCAGCAATTTATTGCATCGAGGGATGTGGGATCACCATGGCTTTTTTGCCGCAAGAACGGAGAACCGCTTGCCCTTACAACGATCAGTAAAATGGTACACAAGGAATTAGCTGCGGAACCTGGTTTTACCGGGAAAAAAAGCCCTCACGTGCTGCGTCATTCCCTGGCTACACACCTGCTGAACAGGGGGGCCGACCTGAACAGCATCAAGGAGTTACTCGGACACTCCTCGCTGGCTGCCACACAGGTTTACACCCACAATTCATTTGAAGTACTAAAAAAAGTCTATAAAAAAGCTCATCCCAGGGCATAACGGCCTCGGAACGCTGATTAATAATCATATAAAATGGAGGTATATCATGGACATTAGAATTGAATCCGTTAAATTCGATGCTGACAAAAAATTGTTGGATTTCATTAATGAGAAAGTGGGCAAACTGGAACGGTTCTTTGATGCCATAATAGGGGTTGAAGTGACCCTCTCATTAGTTCCAGGACCAGAGAACAAAAAGGCCATCATCAGAGTAAAGATACCCGGAAGCGATCTGATCGCGGAAAGAAATTGTACCACTTTCGAAGAAGCCATTCTTACCGGAGTCAATGTCCTCAAAGAGAATTTGAAAAAAACCAAAGAAAAAAAACGGGGAGTATAACAGAGAAAACCCCCTTTTCTGTTAGGAGGTATAAGAACGCCGTTTATTCGCAAATACCAGGAAGAAATTCAATATTGAATTATAACCTCATGCTCTGTTAAACTCATCAGAGCTATCCTTTTCAAGTGGGAGAACATTCACCCGCCACATAGTAGTAATACTATAATTACATATTAACCAGGTTCTCAGACGTGGACATCCCTGTCACACAAATCCTTTTGAGGCTCAATACATCAGATATTCCCACAGCGGGCCGCGTTTTTTCTTGGCGCGGAATCTGTCTATGACCTCCTGGGAACCGAACCCCGGGAAGATCCATCTCTGTCCGCAGGCTAGGGCACGATCCTTTATAGAGGCGATATCCACATTTTTGGACAGATAATACACAGGTTTCAGCAGATCATCTGTTTCCTTGATCACTCCTTCCTGTAAAGCGATCTGGTAAAGCCGGGTGCGCGGATAAATACGCATCCCTACAAAGGGGAAAAATAGGGTTAAACCCAACTCACCGGAACGTTCAAAAGTCTGGTCCAGTGTTTGGTCCGTTTCTCCGTAACCTCCCAGAATCATAAAATGAGCATGAAAAATACCAAGCCGGGATGCATTCAGGCTTTGCTGCTTGATGTCGGAAAAACGGAAGCTCTTGTTGTAATTTTCCAACTGAATATCTGAGAGGGAGTCGGTACCCCATTCAATGTGCTTGAGGCCGGCTTTTTGGTATAATTCCAAATCTTCGTATGTCAGGTTGTACGGTGTGAAATAAGCTCCCCACTTTACGTTCACTTTACTTTCGATCAAACGAGTGGCCAATTCCCGGTTGTATTCCCGGTGAATATTAAAGACAGAATCGGTAAAGAAAAGATAATCAATACCTCTACTATGATTAAGCTCTTGGATGTTATTTACAACCGAAGCGGGATCCAATAGGCGGACGCGGTGACCTTCAATATTCGGATAACTGCAGTATATACATCCGTAGGGACAACCTCTTTTTGTCTGGATATTGAGCATCCCGCTCTTTTCAAAATAGAAATGTGCCGTGTCCGGTTCCACGCTAAAAGCAAGCGAAGTGATGTATTGTTTGTGTTCGTTGATCCCTACCGTGCCGTCGGGTTTGCGGTAAACAAGACCGTCAATATCATAGGGATCCTGTCTGTTTTCCAGGGCAGAAATAAGTTGGCAGATACTCGCTTCGCCTTCCCCTTGTATGCCCCAATCCGGTCCGAGTTCGTCGAACAGCACATCGGGAAAGACAGAGAAACCCGAACCGCCCATGAGTATTACGGCGCTGCTGTTCTCCCGGATGGTCTTCATTACATCCCTATAGTGATCAACAAAGCAATATTGCTCATAATAATTAGTGTCGTCAACATTTCTGAGCGACACGCCTATATAATTGAAATTGCCGTTGCGGCAGAACAATGCCAGATCCTGATGGTCTCCCAGATTGAAATCGAAGATCTCCAGCTCCCAATCCGGCATTTTTTCATGCAGATAAGTGGCAATATAGGAAATGCCGATCGGATAAATGGGATAGGGATCCTGGTAATTATTGGCAGAGACAAGTGCTATTTTCTTCATAAAAACAAATAAGGACTTCCCGTTTTTCAGGTAATCCAGGCAACGATCTTTCAGTCCGCGTCGGATCCTCCAGGGTTTAGCAGCAGCAAATATACTTTATTTTAGTTCTTTTTAGTTTATTATTACCAATAAATCAGATCAAGTCTATTATATATTGATCCTATTCATAATGAAAGAAACCGGAACTGTTCCCAAACTCCGGAGCCTCCCACTCAAGTGGTTTTACATCCGCTGCTATAGATTATCTGCCTGTTGGTCCGGGATTAAGTGTGCATAGTGCCCCATTGTGTTTCCCTGTATTCCTGTACATGATAATTGCAATAGGAGAATTCTTTTTGCAATTCAGCCAGCATTTCTTTTGTGTGAAATTTCGGTACTGCAGTTGTCCTCAATTGATAATCAATACCGGATTCTTTGAGTATTTCAATAGATTCTTCAACCTTCAGGAGCAATTGCCGGTCTTTTACGCGGCAAATATGCCGGTACGATTCTATTTCCAGAACGGTTTTAATATCCATAGCGACATAATGGAGCAAATCAGCTTTTAATAAGTCTTTTAAAACCTCCGGTGAAGATCCGTTCGTGTCTAACTTTACGGCAAAGCCCATTTTTTTAACATTTACAATAAAATCTTTCAAATCTTTTTGTATTGTCGGTTCGCCGCCGGTAATGACTACTCCATCCAGCCAGTTCTTCCTTGTTGAAAGAAAGTCAAAGATTTCGGTTTCCGGGATGTCTTCCGATCGTTCCATCAGTTCGGGATATACCAATTCAGGATTGTGACAATACCCGCAACGAAAATTACACCCTTTAGTAAAAATAACGGCTGTCGTTTTTCCTTCCCAATCAATAAAGCTTTGCTTTGTGAATCCGCCTATCCTCATTGTCAGCTCTCTATACCTATTCTCGCCTGTATGCCCCGATTGTAATAATGTTTGATCTCTTTCATTTCAGTGACCAAATCGGCAAATTCAATCAATTTATCAGCAGCATATCTGCCGGTAATAATTATTTCCGTTTGTTCGGGTTTTCTTTTGAGTACATCAATCAATTCTTCAACACTGAACAAATTGTAATAGATGGCAATATTGGCTTCATCCAAAACAACAACATCGTATTGGCCGGATAATATGATTTCCGAAACTTCCTGAAAACCTTTACGGGCTATATCAATATCTTCCTGTTTTGGTTTATTGTAGATAAAACAATCCAGCCCATACTGTTTTATGGTAATTTGAGGCAGAAATCGCTGAAATGACTTTACCTCCGAATATATTTGCCCTTTTACAAACTGGGCAAAGAAAACTTTCTTCCCTGCCCCGACAGCTCGAATTGACAACCCGATAGCTGCAGTTGTTTTCCCTTTGCCATTGCCCGTGTAAACTTGTATGTATCCTTTCATTTTTTTGAAACCGTATGATATCGTAAAACAGGAAATTTATATTGGGCATATTTAAAAGCTCCAAACATTACGCTGCAGAACACTAAATCGCCTAAAAGCGTATTTTTAAAGAAAGGAATTCCTGCTGCGTAACAAGTGATCAGTCCGCTTAAAGATTTTGGATACATTGTGTCTGAAGCCCAAACCCCAAAATTTGAAATAAGGAAGAAAAGCACAGATGCCGATAAGGAGGCAACAATTAATCTTTGAGGTTTTACCTTTTTTAAAAGAACAAAACCGACCAGACAAATTAGTATGAATGCCCCATAAGTCCAGTAAAAACCGTCGTAACCCCAAACAAAACGATCGAAATACCGGCCGTAAACTACATTGTTAAGCACAAGGTCGCTCAACCACATGCTTACAATAGGAATAAAGAATGCAAGGTAACGTTGCGTAAAATAGGCCGTACCAAATAAAGCCATGGCCCCGATCGGGGCAAAATTTGACGGATGTGGAATCAGCCGGCTGAATGCGGCCAAAAGAATGAGCAATGTTATGGTTGAAATTCGAAGTGATATGTTTTTTTTCATGTTTTGTGTTATTTAAAAACTATAAACTACTTGTTTTTCATTTCTTTTCTGACGGTCTTTATAAACCGGGGGTTCCGTTTTGTTAATGTCGAACAGTTTCCTGTCCTTAAATTCCTGTCGCTTACCATCGTTCCATTGGTTAACAGGGCGCATATAACCTACAATCCGGCTATAAACCTCGCAATCCGATTCACATTCC
>Ga0208195_1000085_pt1 | contig 126171 bp, 138 predicted proteins | sample AD_UKC077_MetaG_FD_184441 | JGI IMG/M metagenome (GOLD analysis project Ga0208195, IMG submission 184441) | Active sludge microbial communities of municipal wastewater-treating anaerobic digesters from USA - AD_UKC077_MetaG (SPAdes) (version 2) | ecosystem: Engineered > Bioreactor > Anaerobic...
TCCGCAGTTCCTTGCCCGCGGCATGCTCGTCGAGCACTTCGACGAGCGCATCGGGCGAAACGTCCTGGGGCCCGGCGTGGTTCCGGTGCTCTCCGAGAGTCCCGGCGGGGTGCGCTCCGCGGGATCGGCCCGGCCCGGCCAGCACAACTCCGAGGTATACGGCGACCTGCTGGGCCTCAGCGACACCGACATCACCGAACTGACTGAACGAGGAGTGCTGTGAGCACGCTGCCCGAGCATGTGACCATCCGCGAAGTCGCGCTGCGCGACGGGCTGCAGATCGAGAACCCGATCCCGTTGTCCGCCAAGCTCGAACTGCTGGCCGCCATCGCCGCCACCGGAGTGCGCGAGGTCGAGGCCACCGCGTTCGTCTCCCCCTCCAAGGTGCCGGCGATGGCCGATGCGCCCGAACTCGCCGCCGCACTGGGCGACTATCCCGACATCGAGTTCTCCGCACTGGTAGCCAGTCCCAACGGCGCGCACCGCGCCATCGCGGCGGGATTCCGGTCGCTGGAGTACGTGGTGTCGGCCTCCGACGGGCACAGCCGCGCCAACGTCGGGCGCAGCAGTGCCGAGGCCGCCGCGCAGATCGCCGACATCGCCGCGATCGCCCATGATGCGGGCGCGGCCGTCGAGGTGATCATCTCGACCTCCTGGGACTGCCCGTTCGACGGTCCCACCCCACCCGGACGGGTGCTCGACGTCGTCGACGCGGCCTGCGAGCGCGGCGCGGACCGGATCGCCATCGCCGACACCATCGGCACCGCGACGCCCGGACGGGTCACCGAACTGGTGAATCTGGTGCGTCCGCGGGTCGGCGCACGGCCGCTCGGTGCGCACTTCCACAACACCCGCGGTGTCGGCCTGGCCTGCGCCTGGGCCGCGGTCACCGCCGGTGTCACCCGGCTGGACTCCTCGATCGGCGGACTCGGCGGCTGCCCGTTCGCCCCGGGCGCCAGCGGCAACATCGCCACCGAGGACCTGGTGTACCTGCTGGCCGACAGCGGTATCGGCGTCGACATCGACCTCGCCGCGGCGATCGAGGCAGCCCGGGTGGCCCGCGAGGTGGTCGGCCATGATCTGCCCAGCGCGCTGCTGCGCGCGGGTGATCGGACGCGCGGTTGACCGCTCGGACTCTGACCACCAAGGGCCTGGCCACCCGCCAGGCCCTGGAGGAAGCGGCCCGAATGCTGTTCGCCCAGCGCGGTTTCCACGGCACCACGCTGTCTGACATCACGGCTGCGGCCGGCCGGTCTCCGGCGTCGTTCTACCGGTACTTCGCCGACAAGGAGGAGCTGCTGGCCGCGCTGGCCCAGGACTTCCTGCGCGACGTGGTCGAGCTTCCGAAGTTCAGCGACGACAACGACTTCTTCGTTTCGGCGGTCGGCGTCTACTGGCAGAAGTTCAAACCCAATATCGGCATCATGGTCGCCATCGACCAGCTTGCCGCCACCGAGCCGCGTTTCGCGTTGCTGCAGAACCAGTTTCGCCGCTTTGGTATGGGTATCGTCGGCGCCTCGGTGCGCACCGCCCAGCAGCAGGGTTACGGCACCGAACTCGACGCCGATCACATCGCGCTGGCGATCGCGCTGCTGTTCGAACGGTTCACCAGCGTCAGCCTGTCGCAGGGCCTGTCCGACGACGCGGCCGTCACCACCCTGTCCACCATCTGGAAAAAGACGATCTACGGCACCCTCAAGAAAGAATAGGTGAACTTCACTGTGACTGATTTTTCTGTCCCCGAGCACCTTCCGCCCCTGCTGGCCGAGATGGACGCCTTCATCGAGACGGAGATCAAACCGCTCGAGCGCGAGCACATGCAGTACTTCGACCGCCGACGGGAGTTCGCCCGCACCGACCTCGACAACGGCGGTGTCCCGAACCGGGACTGGGAGGACCTGCTCGACGAGATGCGCCGCCGCGCAGATGAAGCCGGCTGGCTGCGCTACGGGCTGCCGTCGAAGTTCGGCGGTCGGGACGGCACCAACCTGGACATGGCGGTGATCCGGGAACACCTGGCGCACAGGGGACTCGGACTGCACAACGACCTGCAGGACGAGTCCTCGATCGTCGGCAACTTCCCGCAGGTGATCATGATGGACCGGTTCGGCACCGAGGAACAGAAGAAGGAGTGGATCGAGGCCATGCTGACCGGCACCCGGTCGATGGCGTTCGGTCTCACCGAACCCGACCACGGCTCGGATGCGACCTGGCTGGAGACCACCGCCCGCCTCGAGGGCGACCCAGGAAATCAACACTGGCTGATCAACGGCTCCAAACGCTGGAACACCGGCGTGCACCGGGCCACCCACGACCTGGTGTTCGCCCGCACCTCCGGGGAACCGGGGCAGGCACTCGGCATCACCGCGTTCCTGGTCCCGTGCGACGCCCCCGGTTTCGAGGTGCCGTACTACTGGTGGACCTTCAACATGCCCAGCGACCATGCCGAGGTTGAACTGCGCAACGTCCGCATCCCGGCCGACGCGGTGCTCGGCGAGGTGGACCGCGGCCTGGAGGTGGCCCAGACCTTCCTGCACGAGAACAGGATCCGGCAGGCTGCAAGCAGTCTCGGCGCGGCGCAGTACTGCATCGACCGGGCCGTCGGCTACGCCAAGGAACGGGTCACCTTCGGCAAGCCGCTGGCGGTCAACCAGGCCGTGCAGTGGCCGCTGGTGGAGTTGCAGACCGAGGCCCAGATGGTGCGGTTGCTGGTGCGCTATGCGGCCTGGGAATTGGACCGCAACCACCACATCGAGGTGTCCGACAAGGTGTCGATGGCCAATTACCGGGCCAACCGGCTGGTGTGCGAGGCCGCCGACCGGGCGATGCAGATCCACGGCGGCATCGGCTACAGCCGCCATGAACCCTTCGAGCACATCTACCGCCACCACCGCCGCTACCGGATCACCGAGGGCGCCGAGGAGATCCAGATGCGCCGGGTGGCCCAGCGGATGTTCAAGTTCGGAAGCAGATGAACGACGAACTGGTTCAGATCCTTTCACCGCTCCTGGGCGACGACGTGGCGGTGCAGAACGTGCGACTGCTGACCGGCGGTGCCAGCCGTTCCACCTATGCCTTCGACGCGGTCACCGGCTCGGGAACGCGGCCGCTGATCCTGCGCACCGCCCCCCTGGCCGACCACTATGCGGGCATGGAACTCGAAGCCGCGGCACAGGCGGCGGCGGCCGAGGCCGGAGCCCCTGTTCCAAATATCCTGGTGGCATCGGATTCCGCTGTGCCGCTGGGTGATCCGTTCCTGATCTGCGACGAGGTGGCCGGGGAGACGATCGTGCGTCGTATCCAGCGCCAGCTCGACGACGCCGGACGTCGCAGATTATTGGCACAGTGCGCGCAGGCCCTGGCCGCCATCCATCGGGCCCGCACCGATCTGCCCGGCATCGCCGAGCAGGATCAGGTCGACCAGTACCGCAATCGCCTCGACGACATGGCCGACACCACCGCCACCTTCGAATGGGCGTTCCGCTGGCTCGAGGCGCACCGACCGCCGCCATCGCCGAAGGTGTTGGTGCACGGCGATTTCCGGATGGGCAACCTCATCGTGGACGGTTCGACCCTGGCTGCGGTGCTGGACTGGGAACTCGTGCAGATCGGCGAGATCTACCGCGACCTGGCCTGGTTCTGCGTCCGGGCCTGGCGCTTCGGGGCGCCGGCCGCGCTGGCCGCCGGCGGGCTGGGCAGCATCGACGAATTCGTGGCTGCCTACGAACAGGCGTCCGGCACCCCCGTCGACCGCGACGCCCTGCACTGGTGGCTGGTGCTGTGCACACTGCACTGGGGAATCATCTGCCGGTACCAGGCCGAACGGCACCTGTCCGGGGAGACCCGGTCGGTGGAACTGGCCGCCATCGGTCGGCGGGTCTGCGAGAACGAGTGGGACCTTCTGGACCTGCTGGAGCGGGCTTCATGAGCGATCTGCAAGGCCGGCCCACCGCTGCCGAACTCGTCGCCGCCGTGGCCGAGTTCCTCGAGGGCGACGTCCGCTCCAACACCACCGGCGCGGTGAACTTCCACGCCTTGGTGGCTGCGAACGCACTGCGGATCGTGGAGCGCGAACTGCTCGACGAGCGGGATGCCCCTCAGTTTCTCGGTTACCCCGACGAGGCCGCCCTAGCCGCGGCCATCCGCTCCGGCGAACTCGACGGCCGCGACGCCGAGGTGCTGGCCTGCCTGAACGCCGTTGTCGGACACCGCCTGGCCGTCGCTCACCCTGGTTACGCAGAGTGAGTAACTCACGGTGTCGTTATTTACGGCATACTACCAGGAAAATAGGCTTTTAGTTTTTTCGTCGATCGTTTGCTCAGCAACGACGGAGGCTGCTATCGTTAGGGTTCCAGCCCACAAGGAGCGAAACATGAAGTGGAAGATCGCGGTCGCAACTCTGGCCGCCGCAGCAATCGCATCGGCCCCGCTCGCAGGCGCTAAGCCGGCGAACAACGGCAACGGCAACAAGCCCGTCGCACCTCCGGGGCAGACCATCTCGGCCATCGCCAAGGCCGGCGGCGGCGCCGCGGCCGTGCTCGGCGGGCTGATTCAACTCAAGCCCACCAATCCCGGCCTGCCCAAGGCCCTGCAGCGGGTGACGGCGACCAAGACCCCGACGCCGACTCCCACTCCCACTCCGACGCCCACTCCGACGCCGACTCCCACTCCGGAACCGACTCCGACTCCGACTCCGGAGCCGACTCCCACGGCGACGCCGTAGTCGAAACACGCGCAGTACGTAGAACCCCCCGGCCGGACCAGCCGGGGGGTTCTACGTTTAGTCCATGACCTCAACCCGGATGAACGACGTCGCCGACCAACTCTTCGCCGCGATCGAACGGGGCGACGGCCCGGGCCTGGCAGCCCTGTGGTCCGACGACGTCGTCGTCTGGCGTCAGGGCGGCGGCCGCGAGCGGGACAAGGCGCGCGGGTTGAAAGTCATCGAATGGTTCGTCGACAGCACCACCTCACGCCGCTACGAGGTCCTGGACCGACAGGTCTTCGACGGCGGTTTCCTGCAGCAGCACAACGTCCACGCCACCACCCGGGCCGGCGACCAGCTGACTTTCCGGGCCTGCCTGATCGTCAAGGTCGGACCCGACGGTCTGATCACCCGCATCGACGAGTACCTGGATCCCGCAGACCTGAACTCGTTATTAGCCGAGTCGTAGGATTCACGATCTGATTTGCTGGAAAATCCCAGCCCAGAAAGTGATAAGCCTCACTAACAGTAATTAGCCGAGTCTCGTCGCCACCCGGTAAAATCAACGCCATAGGCCACCGTCGGGTGGCAGTAAGCGAAAAGGAGTATTTCGGTGAAGTTCAAGGTCGCAGCCATGACCACGCTGGCCGCAGTCGCTATTGCGTCGGCGCCGGTGGCAGCTGCCGCTCCGAACAGCAACGCCAACGGCAACTCGGGCAGCACCCCCCGCAACACCATCGGCCAGACAATCTCGGCCATCGCCAAGAGCGGCGGCGGCGCGGCTGGCGTGCTGGGCGCGCTTGTGCAGTTCAAGCCCGGCAACCTGGGTCTGGCCAACGCGCTTCAGCGGGTGATCGCTCCCAAGCCGACGCCGACGCCGACCCCTGCCCCGACGCCGACGGTTACTCCCACCGCGTAGTCGCGAGCCCGACCATTGACAGTGCCTTCCGCCTCACGGCGGGGGGCACTGTTCGTTACGCCGGCAGACAACGTTCCCCTACCGGCCGGTGACAGCAGGAACCAGCCGGACGACAATGGCGAACATGACCCTGCAGAGCCTGCTCGCCGACCCGTCCGCCGTCGGCACCTGGACACTGGACCCAAGCCGGTCACAGATCCGGTTCTCCAATAAGACACTGTGGGGCCTGGTTCCGGTCAACGGCCGGTTCACCGACATCAGCGGCTCCGGATCGGTGACCGCCGACGGCGCGATCAAGGGCCGGGTCGACATCAAGGCCGCCTCGCTGCGCACCGGAATCGGCATGCGCGACAAGCACCTGCGGTCGCCGGACTTCTTCGACACTGACAACCACCCGGACATCACCGTCGAGGTGACCGGACCGCAGAGCGCGACCCTGACCATCCGCGGCACCACTCTCCCGCTGCCGTTGCACACCACCATCGCACGGGTCGACGCGGGCACCGTCCGGGTCACCATCCGCGCCACGGTCGACCGCACCGAATGGGGGGTCAGCGGCAACATGGCCGGGATGATGCCGACCGCCGCGACCCTGGTGGCCGAGACCGTATTCACCAAGTCATAGCCGAAACCGGGCTAGCATCAGCCTCGTGTTGCACGTCCTGCTGTACAGCAGCAACGCCCGCACCCGGGAACAGGTCCGGCTGGCCCTGGGCAACCGCATCCACCCCGATCTGCCGGAGCTGACCTACACCGAGGTCGCCACCGGCCCGATGGTGATCCAGCTGATGGACGCCGGCGGATTCGACCTCGTCATCCTCGACGGCGAGGCCTCCCCGGTCGGCGGGATGGGCATCGCCAAGCAGCTCAAGGACGAGATCAGCGGCTGTCCGCCGATCCTGGTGCTCACCGGCCGGGCCGACGACGCCTGGCTGGCCAACTGGTCCCGGGCCGAAGCCGCGGTGCCGCATCCGATCGACCCGATCCGGCTGGGCGAGGCCGTGGTCGGCCTGTTGCGCACTCCGACGGTCTAGCTCGCCGATTCAGGCAGTTCGGCTGCACAAAATCGCTAGGCTGTGTGCAGGGTCACAGGGGATGGCCGCAACGAGGAGCTAAACGCCGGAATGAGCCTCTACACACCGATCCTGGTGCTCGGGGCCATTGCCGCACTCTTCGCGGTGGTGTCGGTGGGGATCGCCGTGGTGATCGGTCCGCGACGGTACAACCGGGCGAAGCTGGAAGCCTACGAATGCGGCATCGAACCGGTGGCGAATGAGCCGGTCGGACAGCGCTTCCCGATCAAGTACTACCTGACGGCCATGCTGTTCATCGTCTTCGACATCGAGATCGTGTTCCTCTACCCGTGGGCCGTTGCCTTCGATCAGCTGGGCACCTTCGCGCTGGCCGAGATGGCCATCTTCATGGCCACCGTGTTCGTCGCCTACGCCTACGTCTGGCGCCGGGGCGGGCTGGAATGGGACTAGAGCCGAAATGGGACTAGAAGAATCGCTGCCCGGCGGCATCCTGCTGTCGACGGTGGAGAAGGTCGCCGGATTCGCCCGCAAAGGATCGTTGTGGCCGGCCACCTTCGGCCTGGCCTGCTGCGCCATCGAGATGATGGCCACCGCCGGCCCGCGTTTCGACATCGCCCGCTTCGGCATGGAACGGTTCTCCGCCACCCCCCGCCAGGCCGACCTGATGATCGTGGCCGGCCGGGTCAGCCAGAAGATGGCCCCGGTGCTACGCCAGGTCTACGACCAGATGGCCGAGCCGAAATGGGTGCTGGCCATGGGCGTGTGCGCCTCCAGCGGCGGCATGTTCAACAACTACGCCGTGGTCCAGGGCGTGGATCACGTTGTGCCCGTTGACATCTACCTGCCCGGCTGCCCGCCGCGCCCGGAGATGCTGCTGCACGCGATCCTCGCCCTGCACGCCAAGATCGCCGAGATGCCCCTCGGCGTTCACCGCGCCGAGGCGATCGCCGCGGCCGAGAAGGCCGCACTGGCCGCCCCGACCACCCTCGAACTCAAGGGACTGCTGCGGTGAGCACACAGCAGGGCATGTTCGGCGGCAGCGGCACCGGTGACACCTCCGGCTACGGCCGGCTCGTCCGCCAGGCGCCGGCACCGGAGAACACCCAGGCGCCCTACGGCGGCTATTTCGACGAGATCGTCGACCGGCTCACCGCGCTCTTCGGCGAGGGCTTCTTCGTCGCGGCGGTCGAACGCGTCGCCGTTCACCGTGAGCAACTGACCCTTAATGTGCGCCGCGAACACCTGGTCCGGGTCGCCTCCGCCCTGCGCGACGATGAGCAGCTGCGGTTCGAATTGTGTTGCGGCGTATCGGGTGTGCACTACCCCGACGACGCCGGTAACGAACTGCACGCCTTCTACCCACTGCTGTCGATCACCCACAACCGGCGGGTGCATCTCGAGGTCGCCTGCCCGGACGACGACCCGCACATCCCGTCGCTGTTCGGCGTCTACCCCACCTGTGACTGGCACGAACGCGAGACCTACGACTTCTTCGGCATCATCTTCGACGGCCACCCGGGCCTGACCCGCATCGAGATGCCCGACGACTGGGTCGGCCACCCGCAGCGCAAGGACTACCCCCTCGGCGGCGTCCCGGTGGAATACCACGGCGCGCAGATCCCGCCGCCCGACCAGCGCAGGTCATACCGCTGATGACTGTCGAAGATCCCGTCATCGTGCTCGGCGGCCAGGACTGGGACCAGATCGTCGCCGCCGCCCGCGCCGGCGACGCCGGTGAACGCATCGTGGTCAACATGGGCCCGCAGCACCCGTCGACGCACGGGGTGCTGCGGCTGATCCTCGAGATCGAGGGCGAGACGGTGACCGAAGCCCGGTGCGGCATCGGCTATCTGCACACCGGGATCGAGAAGAACCTCGAATACCGCACCTGGACCCAGGGCGTCACATTCGTGACCCGGATGGACTACCTGTCGCCGTTCTTCAACGAGACTGCGTACTGCCTCGGCGTCGAACGCCTCCTAGGCATCACCGACGAGATCCCCGAGCGTGCATCGGTGATCCGGGTGATGCTGATGGAACTCAACCGGATCTCCTCGCATCTGGTGGCCCTGGCCACCGGCGGCATGGAACTCGGCGCCATGTCGCCGATGTTCTTCGGGTTCCGCGACCGCGATCTGATCCTGTCGTTCTTCGAGGCGGTCACCGGCCTGCGGATGAACAACGCCTACATCCGCCCCGGCGGGGTGGCCGCCGATCTGCCCGAGGACGGGCCCGCCCGGCTGGCCGAACTGCTCCGGGTGCTGCCCGGCCACCTTCGCGAACTCGAGGATCTGCTCACCGAGAGCTATATCTGGAAGGCGCGCACCCAGGGCGTCGGGTACCTCGACCTGACCGGGTGCATGGCACTGGGCATCACCGGACCGGTGCTGCGCTCCACCGGTCTGCCGCACGATCTGCGCAAGACCCAACCCTATTGCGGTTACCAGACTTACGACTTCGACGTCGTCACCGCCGACACCGCCGACTGCTACGGCCGCTACCTGATCCGGATCGGCGAGATGCACGAGTCGGTCAAGATCGCCCGGCAATGCCTGGAACGGCTGGAGCCCGGTCCGGTGATGATCGAGGACAAGAAGCTCGCCTGGCCGGCCGACCTGAAGGTCGGCCCGGACGGGCTGGGCAACTCGCCGGCTCACATCGCCAAGATCATGGGCACCTCCATGGAGGGCCTGATCCACCACTTCAAGCTCGTCACCGAAGGCTTCCGGGTGCCGGCCGGACAGGTCTACACCGCGGTGGAGTCCCCGCGCGGTGAACTCGGGGTGCACATGGTCTCCGACGGCGGCACCCGGCCGTACCGGGTGCATTACCGCGACCCCAGCTTCACGAATCTTCAAGCGGTGGCGGCGATGTGCGAGGGCGGCATGGTCGCCGACGTGATCTCGGCGGTGGCGTCGATCGACCCGGTCATGGGCGGTGTGGACCGATGAGCATCGACCTCACCCTGGGCCCGCGGCCCGACGAGCCCGGGCCGGAGATCGGCGGCCCGTCGTCCTACCCCGCCGACGTCACCGCACGGCTGGCCGCCGACGCCGCGACGATCATCGCCCGCTACCCGCAGCCCCGCTCGGCGCTGCTGCCGTTGCTGCATCTGGTCCAGGCCCAGGACGGTTACCTCACCAGAGCCGGAATCGCCTTCTGCGCAGGCCAACTCGACCTAACCGACGCCGAGGTCGCCGCGGTGGCCACCTTCTACTCGATGTACCGCCGCACCCCCACCGGCGATTACCTGATCGGTGTCTGCACCACCACACTGTGCGCAGTGATGGGCGGTGACGCCATCCTGGACACCCTTGAATCCGAACTCGGCGTGCACGCCGGGCAGACCACCGCCGACGGGCTGATCACCCTGGAGCACATCGAGTGCAACGCGGCCTGCGACTATGCCCCCGTCGTGATGGTCAACTGGGAGTTCTTCGACAACCAAACACCCTCCAGCGTCACCGATCTCGTGGCAGCACTGCGAGAGGGCCAGGCCGTCCATCCCTCGCGCGGCACCACGCTGTGCCCGTTCCGGGAGACCGCGCGCACGCTGGCCGGGGTCGGCGAGGCAGGCGACGCCGGCGGCGCACCCGGGGCAGCCACCCTGGCCGGGCTTGAGGTGTTCCGCGAGTCCGGGGAGGCCCCGTGCTGACCCCGGTGCTCAGCCGGTTCTGGGACGCGCCGGAGCCGTGGTCGCTGTCGACCTATCTGTGGCATGACGGATACCAGGGCCTGCGCAAGGCGCTGGGCATGACGCCCGACGAGGTGATCAACGAGATCAAGGAGTCCGGCCTGCGCGGCCGCGGCGGTGCCGGCTTCCCGACCGGCACCAAGTGGTCGTTCATCGACCAGAAGTCGCCCAAGCCGAAGTACCTCGTCATCAACGCCGACGAGTCCGAACCCGGCACCTGCAAAGACATGCCACTGATGCTGACCACCCCGCACTTTCTGGTCGAGGGCGCCATCATCGCGGCCTACGCCATCCGGGCCCGGCACGCGTTCATCTATCTGCGCGGTGAGGTGGTGCCGGTGCTGCGCCGGTTGCGCGCTGCGGTCGCCGAGGCCTACGAGGCCGGCTATCTGGGCGAGAACATCCTCGGCTCGGGCTACGACCTTGACCTGATCGTGCACGCCGGCGCAGGCGCCTACATCTGCGGCGAGGAGACCGCTCTGCTGGACTCCCTGGAGGGCCGCCGCGGCCAGCCCCGGCTGCGTCCGCCGTTCCCGGCGGTGGCCGGCCTGTACGCCTGCCCGACGGTGGTCAACAACGTCGAGTCCATCGCCAGCGTGCCACCGATCATGGTCAAGGGCCTGGACTGGTTCAAGTCGATGGGCACCGAGAAGTCGCCGGGATTCACGCTGTACTCGCTGTCCGGTCACGTCACCCGGCCCGGCCAGTACGAGGCGCCGCTGGGCATCACCCTGCGCGAACTGCTGGACTACGCCGGCGGCGTGCGGGCAGGCCATGAGCTGAAGTTCTGGACGCCGGGTGGCTCGTCGACCCCGCTGCTGACACCCGAACACCTCGACGTACCACTGGATTACGAGGGCATAGCCTCGGTGGGCTCAATGCTGGGCACCAAGGCTCTGCAGATCTTCGACGAGACCACCTGCGTGGTGCGCGCGGTGCGACGCTGGACGCAGTTCTACGCCCACGAGTCCTGCGGCAAGTGCACCCCGTGCCGGGAGGGCACCTACTGGCTGGCGCAGATCTACGAGCGGCTGGAGACCGGCCGAGGGCAGAAGGACGACCTCGACAAGCTGACCGACATCTCCGACGCCATCCTGGGCAAATCGTTCTGCGCCCTCGGCGACGGCGCCGCCTCGCCGATCATGAGCTCGCTGAAGTACTTCCGCGCCGAATACGAGGCACACCTGTCCGGCGGCTGCCCGTTCGACCCGCACGCCTCGACCCTCTTTGCGCGAGCAGACGAAGGGGTGCGCACATGACGGTCTCTCCCGACGACGATCTGGTGACCATCACCATCGACGACACCACCCTGTCGGTTCCCAAGGGCACCTTGGTGATTCGCGCCGCCGAGATGATCGGCATTCAGATCCCCCGGTTCTGCGACCATCCGCTGCTGGAACCGGTCGGCGCCTGCCGGCAGTGCCTGGTCGACGTCGAGGGCCAGCGCAAGCCACTGGCCAGCTGCACCACCACGGTCAGCGACGGCATGGTGGTGCGCAGCCAATACACCTCCGAGTCGGCAGACAAGGCGCAGCGCGGCGTGATGGAACTACTGCTGATCAACCACCCGCTGGACTGCCCGGTCTGCGACAAGGGCGGCGAATGCCCGCTGCAGAACCAGGCGATGTCCAGTGGCCGGGCCGAAACCCGGTTCACCGACATCAAGCGGACCTTCCCCAAGCCGATCAACCTGTCCACCGAGGTGCTGCTGGACCGCGAGCGCTGCGTGCTGTGCGCGCGCTGCACCCGGTTCTCCCAGCAGATCGCCGGCGACCCGTTCATCGAATTGATGGAACGCGGTGCGCTGCAACAGGTCGGCATCGCCGCGGGCAATCCGTTCGACTCCTACTTCAGCGGCAACACCGTGCAGATCTGCCCGGTCGGCGCGCTCACCGGCGCCGCCTACCGGTTCCGGGCCCGGCCCTTCGACCTGGTCTCCTCACCGAGCGTGTGCGAACACTGCGCATCGGGTTGCGCGCAGCGCACCGACCACCGCCGCGGCGTGGTGCTGCGCCGACTGGCCGGTGACGACCCGGAGGTCAACGAGGAGTGGAACTGCGACAAGGGCCGCTGGGCCTTCGCCTACACCCGGGTCGGCGACCGCATCACCACCCCGCTGGTGCGCGACGAGGTCGGTCATCTTCGGCCGGCCTCCTGGCCGGAGGCGATCGGCCGGGCCGCCGCCGGCCTGTCCCGCGGCCGCACCGGCGTGCTGGTGGGCGGGCGCAGCACCGCCGAGGACGCCTACGCCTACGCCAAGTTCGCCCGGATGGTGCTGGGCACCAACGACATCGACTTCCGCGCCCGCCCGCATTCCGATGAGGAGGCCGATTTCCTGGCCTCCCACGTCGCGGGCCGCGCCGGCGTCAGCTACGCCGACCTGGAGACCGCGACAGCGGTGGTGCTCGCCGGGTTCGAACCCGAGGACGAGGCGCCGATCGTCTTCCTGCGGCTGCGCAAGGCGGTCCGCAAACACGGTCTGGCCGTGCTGTCCATCGCGCCGTTGCGGTCCCACGGTTCGGACAAGCTCAACGCGCGGGTCGTCGGCACCGCGCCCGGGGACGAAGCGCACGCCCTCGACCGCCTCGCCGGCCGACTGCCCGAGGGAGCCATCATCCTGCTCGGCGAACGGCTGGCCACCAGTCCCGGAGCGCTGTCGGCAGCCGCCCGCCTGGCTGAGAGCACGGGGGCACGGATCGCCTGGATTCCGCGACGGGCCGGTGAGCGCGGCGCGCTGGACACCGGCTGCCTGCCCAACCTGCTGCCAGGCGGACGCCCGGTCACCGATCCCGTTGCGCGCCAACAGATCGCCGACTCCTGGAACCTCGACGGCCTGCCCGATCGGCCGGGCCGGGACACCTGCGGCATCCTCGAGGCGGCCGCACACGGCGACCTCGAGGCCCTGCTCATCGGTGGCGTGGAGGCTGCCGATCTCGCCGACCCGCATGCCGCCCTCGCCGCCATCGGCGAGGCCGAATTCGTGGTCAGCCTGGAGGTCCGCGAGTCCGAGATCACCGCACTTGCCGATGTGGTGTTCCCGGTGGCGCCGGTGGCCGAGAAGGCCGGCACCTTCCTCGACTGGGAGGGCAGGCTGCGATCCTTCGACGCCGCGTTGCCCTCCAACGCCGCATCCGATCTTCGGGTGCTGGGCACCCTGGCTGACGAACTCGGCGCCGGCCTCGGGTTCGGCGACCCCGTCCAGGCGCGCGCGGAGATGACCCGACTCGGCCTGTGGAACGGGACGCCGACGGCAGCGCCGGACGTCGCCGCGCAACCCGCGCCGCAACTGGAACCCGGCGAGGCGACCCTGGCCGGCTGGCGAATGTTGCTGGACTGCGGGCGGTTACAGGACGGCGAGCCTTTCCTGGCGGGCACCGCCCGGCCGCCGGTGGCCCGGCTCAACGCGGCCACCGCACACGCGATCGGCGCCACCGACACGCTGACGGTCTCGACCGGGCGGGGTGCGGTGACCCTGCCGCTGGTCGTCACCGAGATGCCCGATCAGGTGGTGTGGCTGCCGCTGAACTCTCCCGGCAGTGCGGTGCACCGCCAACTCGGCGTCACCACCGGGGCGGTCGTGCAGATTCAGGCGGGTGAGCTGTGAAGTATCCCGACATGACGGTCTTCGGCCACGACCCGTGGTGGCTGATGCTGATCAAGGCCGCCGCGGTCTTCGTCTTCCTGGTTCTGACCGTGCTGGTGGCCATCCTGGTGGAGCGAAAGCTGCTGGGCCGCATGCAGATGCGCTACGGCCCCAACCGGGTCGGGCCGTTCGGTCTGCTGCAGTCACTGGCCGACGGCATCAAGCTCGCGCTCAAGGAGGGCCTCACCCCGGCCGGCGTGGACAAGCCGATCTACCTGCTGGCGCCGATCATTTCCGTGGTCCCCGCCATCATGGCCTTCGCCGTGATCCCGATGGGACCGGTGGTGTCGGTGTTCGGGACCCGGACCCCACTGCAATTGACCGATCTGCCGGTCGGGGTGCTCTACGTACTGGCGTTCACCTCCATCGGTGTGTACGGAATCGTGTTGGCGGGCTGGGCATCCGGATCCACCTACCCGCTGCTGGGCGGCCTGCGCTCCGGCGCCCAGGTGATCTCCTACGAGATCGCCATGGCGCTCTCGTTCGCCGCGGTCTTCCTCTACTCCGGCACCATGTCGACCTCGGGCCTGGTCGACGCCCAGACCCACACCTGGTACATCTGGCTGCTGCTGCCGTCGTTCTGCGTCTACGCGGTGGCGATGGTCGGTGAGACCAACCGCGCCCCCTTCGACCTGCCCGAGGCCGAGGGCGAACTGGTCGGCGGATTCCACACCGAGTACTCCTCGCTGAAGTTCGCCATGTTCATGCTCGCCGAGTACGTGAACATGACCACCGTCTCGGCGCTGGCGGCCACCATGTTCCTCGGCGGCTGGCGGGCGCCGTGGCCGCTGAGCATCTGGGCCGGCGCCAATTCGGGCTGGCTTCCGCTGATCTGGTTCGTGGCCAAGGTGTGGACGTTCCTGTTCGTCTTCATGTGGCTGCGCGCCACCCTTCCCCGGCTGCGTTACGACCAGTTCATGGCGATCGGCTGGAAGCTGCTGATCCCGGTGTCGCTGGTCTGGATCCTGATCGTCGCGGTGCTGCGGGCCACCCACCACACCGGCGTGCTGCCGAGCATGATCGCCAGCGCCGCCCTGCTCGTCGGTGTGCTCGTGGTGAATGCGTTGCGCAAGGCGGCGATCCGGCGCCAGACGCCGCCACCACCGCCGCCGGCCGAGGGCTCGTTCCCGGTTCCGCCGCTGCCTGACGCGAGGGAGCGAGCACGTGCCTAGGTTCCTGAAATCCATCGCCGGCTTCGGCGTCACCTTGAGGGCGGTCTTCCGCAAGCCCATCACCGAGGGCTACCCGGAGAAGCCCGGTCCGGTCGCGCCGCGCTATCACGGTCGCCACCAGCTCAACCGCTATCCCGACGGGCTGGAGAAGTGCATCGGCTGCGAGTTGTGCGCGTGGGCCTGCCCGGCCGACGCGATCTACGTCGAGGGCGCCGACAACACCGAGGAGCAACGCTTCTCCCCCGGCGAACGGTATGGCCGGGTGTACCAGATCAACTATCTGCGCTGCATCGGTTGCGGTCTGTGCATCGAGGCCTGCCCCACCCGTGCGTTGACGATGACCAACGACTACGAGATGGCCGACGACAACCGCTCCGACCTGATCTTCGGTAAGGACAAGCTGCTGGCCCCGCTGCAGCCGGGAATGACGCCACCGCCGCACCCCATGACCCCGGGCACCACCGACGACGACTACTACCTTGGCCGCATGAATCCGGAGGGGGCGACGTGAATCCCGAAGCAATCGCCTTCTGGGTGCTGGGAACCATCGCCGTGATCGGTGCGATCGGCGTGGTCGCCGCCCGCAAGGCCGTCTACTCCGCGATGTGCCTGGCGACCACGATGATCTCGCTGGCCATCATCTACGTCGCGCAGGAGGCGCTGTTCCTGGGCGTGGTGCAGATCGTGGTCTACACCGGCGCGGTGATGATGCTGTTCCTGTTCGTGCTGATGCTCATCGGCGTGGACTCGGCCCAGTCCCTGGTGGAAACCATTCGTGGACAACGGATCGCCGGCATCCTGGCCGGCCTGGGCTTCGGAGTACTGCTGATCGCCGCCATCGGCACGGTGTCGACATCGGGCTTCACCGGACTCACCGAGGCCAACAAGGGGGGCAACGTCGAGGGCCTGGCGCAGCTGATCTTCACCCGCAACCTGTGGGCCTTCGAACTCACCAGTGCGCTGCTGATCACCGCCGCACTCGGGGCGATGGTGCTGGCGCACCGAGAGCGGCTGGGCCGTCGCAAGACCCAACGCGAACTCGCCGTCGAACGCTTCCGCAACGGTGCCCGCGCCACTCCCCTGCCCAGCCCGGGCGTCTACGCGCGGCACAATGCCGTCGACACCCCCGCCCTGCTGCCCGACGGTTCCGAGGAGCCGTCGTCGGTGAACGAGACCCTGCGGAGCGGCCGCCCATGAACACCGCACTGAACCCGGCGAACTACCTGTACCTCTCGGCGCTGCTGTTCACCATCGGCGCCGCCGGAGTGCTGTTGCGGCGCAACGCCATCGTGATGTTCATGTGCGTGGAACTCATGCTCAACGCCGCCAACCTGGCGTTCGTCACCTTCGCCCGGATGCACGGCAATCTCGAGGGCCAGGTGGTCGCGTTCTTCACCATGGTGGTCGCCGCCTGCGAGGTGGTGGTCGGCCTGGCCATCATCCTGACCATCTTCCGCACCCGACACAGCGCCGATGTCGACGAGTCCAGTCTGCTCCGGCATTGATCGGGGGCAACTGATATGACGACGCTGATCTGGTGGACCATCGCGCTGCCCCTGGCCGGGGCGGCGATCCTGCTGCTGGGCGGCAAGGCCACCAACGCCTGGGGCCATCTGCTGGCCACCGCGGCGGTGATCGGCTCCTTCATCTGTGGCGCTGTGCTTTTCACCGACCTGCTGGACCGCCCCGCCGAGAGCCGGGCGCTGCACAGCACGCTGTTCTCCTGGGTTCCGGTGGGCGTGCTCAAGGTCGACTTCGGAGCCCAGCTCGACGCCCTGTCGATCTGCTTCGTCCTGCTGATCACCGGTGTCGGCGCGCTGATCCATCTGTACTCGATCGGCTATATGAAAGAAGATCCCGGCCGTCGGAGGTTCTTCGCCTATCTCAACCTGTTCGTCGCCGCGATGCTCATCCTGGTGCTCGCCGACAACTACCTCGGGCTCTACTTCGGCTGGGAGGGCGTCGGCCTGGCGTCCTATCTGCTGATCGGGTTCTGGTCCCACAAGCCCAGCGCTGCCACCGCCGCCAAGAAGGCCTTCATCGTCAACCGGGTCGGCGACACCGGCCTGGCGATCGCGCTGATGGTCATGTTCGCGACCGTCGGCTCGGTGAACTTCGGCACCGTCTTCTCCAACGCCCCGGAGATGACGTCGGGCACCCTCAACGCGATCGGCCTGCTGCTGCTGCTCGGCGCCTGCGGGAAGAGCGCACAGGTGCCCCTGCAGTCCTGGCTGGGTGACGCGATGGAGGGCCCCACCCCGGTGTCGGCGCTCATCCACGCCGCCACCATGGTGACCGCGGGCGTCTACCTGATCGTGCGATCCGGTCCGGTGTTCAACCTCGCCCCGGCCGCCCAGACCGCGGTGGTCACCGTCGGCGCGGTCACCCTGCTGTTCGGCGCGATCATCGGCTGCGCCAAGGACGACATCAAGAAGGCACTGGCCGCCTCCACCATGAGTCAGATCGGCTACATGGTGCTGGCCGCCGGCCTCGGCCCGGCCGGTTACGCGGTGGCGATCCTGCACCTGCTCACCCACGGCTTCTTCAAGGCCGGGCTGTTCCTCGGGGCCGGGTCGGTGATGCACGCCATGGACGACGAGACCGACATGCGCCGCTACGGCGGACTGCGCACGCTGCTGCCGATCACCTACGCCACCTTCGGGCTGGGCTACCTCGCCATCATCGGGGTGCCGCCGTTCGCCGGCTTCTTCTCCAAGGACGCCATCATCGAAACCGCCTTCAACGCAGGCGGACTCCGGGGCTGGCTGCTCGGCGGGGCCACCCTGCTCGGCGCCGCGATCACCGCGTTCTACATGACCCGGGTGATGCTGCTGACCTTCTTCGGGGAGCGCCGCTGGCGGGCGTCGGTGCATCCGCACGAGTCACCGGCGGTGATGACGGCGCCGATGGTGGTGCTGGCCGTCGGCTCGGTCGGCGCGGGTGCGGTGCTGGGCCTCGGGCATCTGCAGCGCTGGCTGGAACCCGTTGTGGGAAGCCATGAGTCGCAGCACGGCGTGCCGGCCTGGGTGACGACGGTCGCCGCACTGGCCGCCGTCGCGGTCGGAGTCGCCATCGCCTACCGGCAGTACGCCACCCGGCCGGTGCCGCGCAACCTGCCGCGCGACGTCTCGGCGCTCACCGTGGCCGCCCGGCGCGATCTCTACGGCGACGCCTTCAACGAGGCGGTGTTCATGCGTCCGGGCCAGTTCGTGACCAAGACCTTGGTGGGCACCGACGACGCCGTCCTCGAAGGGTCCGTCACCGGCGTCACCGAGTCGATCAAGCGGGTCTCCGACGGACTGCGCGCACTGCAGACCGGGTACGTCCGGACCTACGCCCTGTCGATGCTGGGCGGCGCCGCCCTGCTCGCCGGCGCGGTCCTGCTGATGGCGGTGTGGAGGTGATGATGAACGGCTTCCCGTTGCTCACCGTGCTGTGGGCGCTCCCCGCCGCGGCGGCACTGCTCATCCTCGCGCTGCCGCAGGCACTGCGGACGATCGCACGCGAAGCGGCACTGATCGTCTCGGTGCTGGTGCTGGTGATCGCCGTCGTCCTCGCGGTGAACTTCGACCCCGGCGGCGAGCGCTTCCAGTTCGTCGAGAACCACACCTGGATCAAGTATTTCGGCACCGGCTACATCCTCGGCCTGGACGGCATCGCGCTGGCGCTGGTGGTGCTGACCGCCGCCCTGACCCCGCTGCTGCTGATCGCCGGTTGGCATGACGCCGACAAGTCGGCAGGGAAGGGACCGCAGACCTACGTCGCGCTGATCCTCGCCATCGAGGGCATGGTGCTGCTGTCGCTGTCGGCGCTGGACATCCTGCTGTTCTACGTGTTCTTCGAGGCGATGCTGGTGCCGATGTACTTCCTCATCGGCGGGTTCGGCGGCGAGCACCGGTCCAGGGCGGCGGTGAAGTTCCTGCTCTACAACCTGCTGGGCGGGCTGGTCATGCTGGCCGGCGTCGTCGGCGTCTACGTGGCGACGTCGAACTCAAACGCATTTGCGAACGGCACCTTCGACTTCCGTCAGATCGCCGACGCCATCACCAGCGGCAAGTTCACCATCGCACCCGCAGCGGCCACGGCGATGTTCGCAGCGTTCATGTTCGCCTTCGCGGTCAAGGCCCCGCTGTGGCCTCTGCACCGCTGGCTGCCCGACGCCGCCGTGCAGGCCACCCCGGCCTCGGCAGTGCTGATGATGGCGGTGATGGACAAGGTCGGCACCTTCGGCATGCTGCGCTACTGCCTGCCGTTGTTCCCCGGTGCCGCACAGGAGTTCCGCACCGCGATCATCGCCCTGGCGGTCATCAGCATCGTCTACGGTGCCATCGTGGCGATCGGCCAGACCGACGTCATGCGACTGATCGCCTACACCTCGATCAGTCACTTCGGCTTCATCATCCTGGGCATCTTCGCGATGACCAGCCAGGGCCAGTCCGGGTCGGCGCTCTACATGGTCAACCACGGCATCTCGACGGCCGCGCTGTTCCTGATCGCCGGCTTCCTGGTGAGCCGGCGCGGCACCCGGTTGATCAACGCGTACGGTGGCGTGCAGAAGGTCGCCCCGGTGCTGGCCGGCACCTTCCTGATCGCCGGACTGGCCACCCTGTCGCTACCCGGCCTGGCGTCGTTCATCAGTGAATTCCTGGTTCTCATCGGCACATTCACCCGCTTCCCGGTCTTCGCGGTGATCGCCGCGGCCGGACTGGTGCTCTCCGCGATCTACATCCTCTGGCTCTATCAGAGGGTCATGACCGGACCGGTCAAGCACGGCAACGAACGGCTTACCGACCTCCGGCCGCGCGAACTGCTGGTGATCGTCCCGCTCATCGCCGCCCTGATCGCACTCGGGGTCTACCCGAAGATCGCGCTGAACGTGATCAACCCCGCCGTCGAGCACACCCTCACCGGCATCGGAGTCCACGACCCGGTCCCCACGCTGCGCGCAGGCGGTCCGCGATGATCGCGCCGAGCATCGAATACGGTCTGTTGTCACCGGTCCTGATCGTGCTCGGCGTGGCCATCGCCGGTGTCCTGGTCGAGGCGTTCCTGCCGTGGCGGGCCCGCTACGAGGTTCAGGTCGGCCTGGCACTGGCCGGTCTGCTGGGCGCCTTCGGTGCGCTGGTCACCATCTACACCCGCCAGGATCCCGGCGCCGGGAGACTGGCGGCGGTGGGTGCGGTCACCGTGGACCGCCCTGCGTTGTTCCTCCAGGGCGCCCTGCTGCTGGTGTCGGCGCTCAGCGTCCTGTTGATCGCCGAACGGGCATCCGCTTCCGAAACCGGTTCGCGCCGAGCCGGATTGAACGCCTTCACCGCGCAGGCCTCCACGGTTCCGGGCACCGTCGCCGAACTCGTCGCGACCCGGGCCGGTGCGGCGCAGACCGAGGTCTTCCCGCTGACCATGTTCTCCGTCGGCGGCATGATGCTCTTTCCGGCGGCCGGTGATCTGTTGACCATGTTCGTCGCACTCGAGGTCTTCTCGCTGCCGCTGTACCTGATGTGCGGGCTGGCCCGGCACCGCCGGCTGCTCTCCCAGGAAGCCGCGCTCAAGTACTTCCTGCTCGGCGCCTTCTCCTCGGCGATCTTCCTGTACGGCATGGCCATGCTGTACGGCTATGCCGGCACCCTCAGCATCACCGGGATCGCCTCGGCGGTGCAGACCGACGCCGCCGACACCACCCTGGTTCTGCTCGGCTCGGCCCTGGTCACCGTCGGCCTGCTGTTCAAGGTCAGCGCAGTGCCGTTCCACTCCTGGGTGCCCGACGTCTATCAGGGCGCGCCGACGCCGATCACCGCGTTCATGGCCGCGGGTACCAAGATCGCCGCCTTCGGCGCGCTGCTGCGCATCTTCTACGTCGCACTGCCGGCGCTGAAGGACGAGTGGCGGCCGGCGCTGTGGGCCATCGCGATCCTGACCATGGCGGTCGGCACCATCACCGCGGTGACCCAGCGCGACATCAAGCGCCTGCTCGGGTATTCGGCTGTGGCGCATACCGGTTTCATCCTCACCGGCGTGATCGCGCTGAACCCCGCCGGGCTGACCGGGACGCTGTTCTATCTGGCCGCCTACGGCTTCGCCACCGTCGGAGCCTTCGCCCTGGTGAGCACCGTGCGCGGCCGCGACGGCATGGAGCGCACCGGGTTCGACCAGTGGGCCGGGCTGGGCAAGCGATTCCCGCTGACCGCCGCGGTGTTCACGTTGTTCCTGCTGTCCTTCGCCGGCATCCCGCTGACGAGCGGGTTCATCAGCAAGTTCGCGGTGTTCAAGGCCGCCGCCCTGGGCGGGGCCGTCCCGCTGGTGGTGGTCGGTGTGCTGGCCAGTGCGGTGGCCGCGTACTTCTACCTCCGGGTCATCGTGCTGATGTTCTTCACCGACCCGCCGGCCGACGCCCCGGACGTCCGGCCGCCGAGTTTCCTCACCGTCACGGTGATCGCGGTGACGCTGATCGTCACCTTCGTCCTGGGCACGCTGCCCCAACCGGTGCTCGACCTCGCCGATCAGGCCGCCCGGTTCTTCACCTCCTGACGCCGAGATCGACACCAGGGTCGTGGATCGCCCGCGAATCACGACCCTGGTGTCGATCTCGCGGCGGCCATCGCATCCGCGCTTTCGGTTCCGCTGCCGCCCCCGGTATGGCACCGTCGAAGGGGTGACGAATGAGCCGAAGGTCGAGACCGACGTCCAGGCTTTGCAGCGGTCCGGCCGAGACACCAGCACCCTTCCCGCCGTTCTCTCCGAATGGCTCGCGCCCCATCTCGGGGTGGCACCGGAGGTCACCGTCGAGAGCGGCGTGGACTCCAACGGGATGAGTTCGGAGACCATCATCCTCACCGGCCGATGGACCAAAGACGGGAAACCCGTCGAGCACAAGTGGGTGGCCCGGGTCGCGCCCACCGCGGCGGATGTGCCGGTGTTCACCGCCTACCGGATGGACCACCAGTACGACGTCATCCGACTGGTGGGCGAACTGACCGACGTGCCGGTGCCGCGGGTGCGCTGGATCGAGCCGACCGGCGAGGTGCTCGGCAGCCCGTTCTTCCTGATGGACCTCGTCGAGGGCATCGTGCCGCCCGACGTGATGCCCTACACCTTCGGCGGCAACTGGTTCGCCGACGCCCCGCCCGACCGGCAGCGCGACCTGCAGTACTCCACCGTCGAGGTGCTGGCCAAACTGCACGCGATTCCCAACGCCGCCAAGCACTTCGGCTTCCTCATCGAGGCCGACCCGCCCGGCGACACTCCCTTGGCGCGGCACTTCGGCTGGCTCAAGGACTGGTACTCCTTCGCGGTGCCAGACATCGGCCGTTCGGCACTGGTGGAGCGGGCGCTGGGCTGGCTGGAGGACAACTTCCCCACCGAGGTGGCCACCGGCGAACCGGTCCTTTCCTGGGGCGACTCCCGGATCGGCAACGTGCTCTACCGCGACTTCCGCCCGGTGGCCGTGCTGGACTGGGAGATGGCGACCATCGGGCCACGCGAACTCGACGTGGCGTGGATCATTTTCGCGCACATGGTGTTCCAGGAGCTCGCCGGTCTTGCCGGCCTGCCCGGACTGCCCGACGTGCTGCGCGAGAAGGACGTCCGGTCCACCTACGAGACGCTCACCGGCGCCGAACTCGGCGACCTGCGCTGGTTCTACATCTATTCCGGGGTGATCTGGTGCGTGGTGTTCATGCGCACCGGTGCGCGTCGGGTGCACTTCGGGGAGATGCCCAAACCGGACGACGTCGAGTCGTTGTTCTACCACGGGGGCCTGTTACGGCGACTGCTAGAGAAGGATGCGTAAGTGATTGGGCCGCTTGACGAATACCCTGTCCACCAGGTTCCCCAGCCGATCGCCTGGCCGGGCTACTCCGACCGCAACTTCTACGACCGGTCCTACTTCAACGCCCACGACCGCACCGGCGACATCTTCGTCATCACCGGCATCGGCTACTACCCCAACCTCGGCGTCAAGGATGCCTTCGTTCTGGTCAGGCGCGGCGACGAGCAGACCGCGGTGCACCTCTCCGACGCGATCGACCAGAACCGCCTGCACCAGAACGTCAACGGCTATCACCTCGATGTCGTCGACCCGCTGCAGACCATCCGCATCGTCATGGAAGAGACCGACGGCATCGCCGTCGACCTCACCTGGGAGGCCCTGTTCCCGGTGGTCCAGGAGCAGCGGCACATGATGCGCTCGGGCGCCAAGGTCACCCTCGATGCCCAGCGGTTCGCCCAACTCGGCACCTGGAGCGGCGGCCTGGTGGTCGACGGGCAGGACATCGCCGTCGACCCGGAGACCTGGATCGGCACCCGGGACCGGTCCTGGGGCATCCGCCCGGTCGGCGAGCCCGAACCGGCCGGCCGGCCCGCCGACCCGCCGTTCGAGGGCATGTGGTGGCTCTACGTGCCGATGGCCTTCGAACACTTCGCCATCGTCATCATCATCCAGGAGGAACCCAACGGGTTCCGCACCCTCAACGACTGCACCCGGATCTGGAAGGACGGCCGCGTCGAACAGCTCGGCTGGCCACGGGTACGGATCCACTACCGTTCCGGCACAAGGATTCCCACCGGCGCCACCATCGAGGCCACCGACGGCGAGGGCAACCCGCTGCGCTTCGAGGTCGAGTCCAAGCTGGGCGTGCCGATCCACGTCGGCGGCGGTTACGGCGGCGACTCGGACTGGACGCACGGGGTGTGGCGCGGCGAGAAGTTCACCGAACGGCTCAGCTACGACATGACCGATCCCGCGATCATCGGCCGGTCCGGCTTCGGCGTCATCGACCACGTCGGCCGGGCGTTGTGCCACGGCAGCGCCCAGACCCCCGAGGAGGGCTGGGGGCTCTTCGAGCACGGCGCGCTGGGCCGCCACGACCCGTCCGGATTCGCCGATTGGCTTACCGTGGCACCGTGAAGCGCTGGGTATTCTCCAAGGAGTCCGTGGAGTTCGGGCGCGCGGTGAATCTGATCGACGCGATCTTCGGCTTCTCCCTGACGTTATTGGTGACCTCCCTGGATGTCCCCCCGGCCGCCGCCTGGGTCAGCCTGAGCGCTCTGATGGACACCGGACTCGGCGAGCAGCTACTGGCCTTCGTGATCAGTTTCGTTGTGGTGGTCGGCTTCTGGCTGGCCAACCACCAGGTGTTGGCGTCCTTCCAGGCACTCGACGGCGCCACTGTCCGGGTCTGCATCTATCTGGTCGGCCTGGTCATCTTCATCCCGTTCGCCACCAAGGCGATCAGCGATCCGGACCCGGCGAACCACCCGTTGCCCACGGCGCTGTATGCCGGCAACGTCGCGGCGATCACGCTGGTCACAGTGGCGCTCATCCTGGTCGGCCGGGCACGCGGTCTGGCCGACCGGAAGCCGCCGGTGCCGGGACTGATCGCCCATTCGCTGGTGGTCGCCGCGGTCTTCCTGATCTCGGTTCCGATCGCCTACCGGTTCGGCCCGGACACCGCGAAGTGGTCCTGGCTGTCGCTGGTGGTGCTCAATCCGCTGCTGGACTTCGCGGTCAAGCGGTTCGCGCGGTAACTAGCGCGCCAGCTCGTCGACGATCTCGGCCAGCGTCTGCAACGGAATAGGTCCCGGCTGGTACAGGCACACAGTGTCGGCGATCCCGTCGCAGCGCCGCCGGATGTGGGCGGCGATCTCGGCCGGTGTCCCGCAGGCGGCGATGGTGTGCAGCACCTCGTCGGTGATCAGCCCACCCATCTCGGCCCATCGGCCCTGCTTGGACAGCGCGTTGAGTTCGGGCTGCAGATCTCCCCAGCCGTGCACGTCGAGCACCGGCCGGTAGGCCGGCGTCGACCCGTAGAACGCCAGCAGGCGCCGAGTCGCCGTGTGGTCCTCCCCCGCCGACACGATCACCTCCGGCAACACCGCGAAATCCGTGCGGCCCGCCAGGCCGTCGCGCACCGCCGGCATGGTCGCCTCGTGCAGGAACTTCGTCGACGAGAACGGCATCACCAGCAGCCCGTCGGCACATTCGGCGACCGCCCGGGTCAGCCGCGGACCCAGCGCCCCGACGTAGATCGGCGGCGGCCCAAAAGGATTGGGGCCCGGATTGAACGTCGGGGTCATCAGGGTGTGCTGGTAGAACTCCCCGCGGAAGTCCAGCCGCTCACCGCTCTCCCACACCGCGAAGATCGCCCGCAACGCCCCGATCAGCTCACGCATCCGGGCCACCGGCCGGTCGAATGACGCGCCGTAGCGCTTCTCGATCTGGGTGCGGATCTGGGTGCCCAGGCCGAGGGTGAACCGGCCGCCGGACAGCAGCTGATGGTCATAGGCCTGGTGCGCCAGTTGGATCGGATTGCGCGGGAAGGCGATCGCCACGTTGGTCATCAGGTCCAGCCCCCCGACGGTCGACGCCAGGGTCAGCGGGGCGAACACGTCGTGCGGCCCCTCGAAGGTGAACACCCCCGCGGCCCCGGCCTCACGCAGCGCGCGGGCCCGTTCGATCGCCTCGGTGGGCCCGAACAACGCCGTCAGCACCTTCACCACCCGAACCCTAGTGCGATTTCGGCGCGCTTATCGTCGCTGAGCGACCTAAATCGCGCCGAAGTTCGGGGAGACTGGAGGTATGGCGCACGACGTGGTGGTGATCGGTGCGGGCCTGGCCGGGCTGACGGCCGCCCGCGAACTGTCCGGCATGGGTTTCGACGTGGTGGTGCTCGAGGGTCGCGACCGGGTCGGCGGGCGGACCGCCCCGGCCACCTGCGCCGGTGTGCCGGTGGATCGCGGCGCATCATTCGTCGGCCCCACCCAGGACGCCGTGCTCAAACTGGCCGCCGACCTCGGCTGCCCGACCAGCCCGACCTACTCTCAGGGCGCCAACCTCATCCGCTGGCGCGGCCGGGTGCACCGCTATCACGGCACCATCCCCAAACTCGGGCTGATCGGCCTGCTCGACATCGGCCGCATCCAGTGGCAGTTCGAACGCATCGCCCGCTCTATCAGCATCAGCGAGCCGTGGACCTCGCCCAAGGCCGCCAAGTGGGACGCGATCAGCCTGGGCGGCTGGCTGCGCTCGGTCGGGGCCACCAAGGGCTCGCGGGATCTGATGGCGATCATGGCCAAGGTCACCTGGGGCGCCGAACCCGACGAGGTCTCGATGCTGCACGCGCTGCGCTACGTCAAGACCTCCGGCGGCCTGGACCGGATGCTCGACACCGCCGGCGGCGCCCAGCAGGACCACTTCCCCGGCGGCAGTCATCAGATCTCGGCCCGGATCGCCGAGGAACTCGGCGCGCGGATCAGGCTGGGCGCCATCGTCTCCCGCATCGAATGGTCCGCCGGGGAATCGTCGGAAAGTGCCGTCGCGGTGCACTCCTCGGCGGGCGTCGTCGAGGCCCGCCGCGCCATCCTGGCCATCTCGCCGGCGCAGCGTCAGGACATCGACATCGCCCCGGCTCCGCCGATCGAATACCAGCAGTTGTCGCAACGCTGGCCGCTGGGCGCGCTGACCAAGGCCTACGCCGCCTACCGCACGCCGTTCTGGCGCGCGAAAGGGCTTTCCGGTCAAGCACTCTCAGACCAGGGACCGGTGTTCATCACCTTCGACGTCAGCCCCGAGGACGGGCCGGGCATCCTGCTCGGCTTCACCGACCCGCACGGGTTCGACGCCCTGCCCGAGGACCAGCGCCGGGCCACGGCACTGGGCTGCTTCACCGCGCTGTTCGGGGAAGAGGCCGCCAACCCCATCGACTATCTCGATCAGCGTTGGGGCGCTGAGACTTTCGCTCCGGGCGGCCCGACCGCCGCGGTGCCGCCGGGTTCCTGGACGCAGTTCGGGCGGCTGTTGCGTCGGCCGGTCGGTCCGCTGCACTGGGCCGGCACCGAGACCGCCGACGAATGGACCGGGTTCATGGACGGCGCGGTGCGCTCCGGCCAGCGCGCGGCCGCCGAGGTCGCAGCCGAACTGGGGAAGCTCAGGAGCTGATCCGCTCCGCCGACACGGCCGTCATCACCAGGTCGCGAAGGTGCCCGTTGACGTCGGCAGCGTGCTCGAGGATCGCGCTGTGCCCACCCGGCAATTCCACCAGCTCGACGAGATTCGGTGCGGCCTCGGCGATCTTGCGGGTCGAAGACATCGGCAGCAGCCGATCCTTGGTGCTGCCGATCACCAGGGTCGGCACCGTCAGTCCGCTGATGTCGATGTGGTCGTTGTGCCCCACCTCGTCGACCAGGACCCGCGCCCAGCCGCCGCGGCCGGCGGCCGGAGTGGCGGCGAACAGGTCGTGCAGGAATCGGGTGATCGCCGGATCCGCACCGGCGCCGACGGCCATCATCTGCAGGAAGCGCATGCTGCCCGGCTGGGTTCCGTACATCAGCGGCGCCCCGCCGAGGGAACGGATCATGCTGCGGGCGGCGGCGATCCGGGCCGACCTCAGCATGCCCGGCACCCGCATCAGCTTGATCTTGTCCAGCAGGTCGCCGGTGGTGGTGTTGATCAGCGCCACCGCATCGGCGCGCTCGGGGACGCGGTCGCGGAAGCGGTCGGCCCATGCGCTGATGGCGATGCCGCCCATCGAATGTCCGGCGATCACCGCCCGCTCACCGGGACGCAGCGCGGCGGCCAGAACCGAATCCAGATCGGAGGCAAGGTGATCGAGGCTGTAGGCCGAGGACTGCGGGACACCGCTGCGGCCGTGGCCGCGGTGGTCGTAGGCGATGACGCGGAAGTCGCGGGAGAGGTCGGTGATCTGCTCGCGCCAGACCTGCAGCGAGCAGGTGATCCCGTGCGCCAGCACGATCGGGTATCCGTCGTTGCGGCCGAAGACCTCGGTGTGCAGCCGGGTGCCGTCGTGGCCGTGCACGATCAGCGTCTTGCTCGGCGGCAAGGCAGGCGCCATGGTCGTCATGTCACTCCTCGTCAGGCAGCCACGCTGCTGCCCGAAACGGAAGCGTAACCCTTCTTACGCCCCCTGAGCGGAATACTGAGAATTCCCGCGAGTCACAACAGCCACATGCGGCCCATCGTTTTCTCCAGCGTCGCGAAATCACGGTAAATGCACTACATCGACTCAGGTTGGCCGCAGGTTTTGTTTGCTAACTTGGGGCTGACGCGTGCGTCACCTCAGGCAATCGACAAGGAGAACCCCCAAGAATGAACAGCTCTATGACTCGTGCCGCGGCTGCGGCCGGCGGTCTGGCCATCGCGGCAGCCTTCGCAGTCAGCTGCTCGGCCACCAAGGAGGCCGCCAAGGACGCCGCCTCGAGCGCCTCGAGCATCGGCTCGTCGGCGGCCAGCGCGGCCGGAAGCGCGGCCAGCAGCGCCGGAAGCGCGGCCGGAAGCGCGATCAGCAGCGGTGCCAGCGCGGCCGGAAGCGCCGCCAGCAGCGGCGCCAGCGCCGCCTCGAGCGTCGTCTCCTCGGTCCTCAATGGCGTCCCCACGACGCTGAATGTGCCTGGTATCGGGGATGTTTCACTCGATGGTCCGGCCGCGGCGGCCTACGCGAAGGCCGGCGGCGCCACCAGCCTCGGCGCTCCGACCGCCGCCGCCAAGAAGGTCGGCGAGGGCACCGAGTACGCGTTCGCCAACGGCACGCTGTTCGAGACCCCGTCCAAGAGCGTCTACCTGGTTCAGGGCGAGATCCTCAAGCGCTACCTGGACGAGCAGGGCGGTCCGGCCGGTGCGCTGGGCTGGCCCACCGCCGACGAGACCTCGACCGGCGGCGGCGACAAGGTTGCCGGCGGCGGCTGGATCAGCGAGTTCGAGCACGGCACCATCACCTGGCTCAACGACGGCAACGGCAGCTTCAAGGAGACCGTTACCAAGAAGTAGTAACCGCAGGAAAACGGCCCCCGGGGACCCCCTCGGGGGCCGTTTTTTTCGCTGTCAGCGGAGCGTCGCGGGCTAACGGTCCACCAAGATGCCGCGATAATGGGTGTATGACCAAGAAGATGGCAGCGACCCTGTTGGGCGCCCTGGCAGCGACCGCACTCCCCTTCATCATCACCCCTGCCGCGCATGCGGAGATCTGCGGCGAGGCCGGGCGTTACGTCCGGGTCGGCGGCTGCATCAACCCCATCGGCGACGTCGCCGATGCGGCGGTGGCCGGTGCCGCCGTGGCCGGCGCGGCAGGCCTGGACCGGTGGGGATTCGCCCAGCCCTACGCGATCAACGAATTCCCCGCGTTCCCCGGCGAAGCCCCATGCTTCTCGCCCAACGGCCTTCCGTACTACACCCCGGGTGACGCACCCTGCTACCCCGTCTAAACCAAACACCTCAGTAACAACCCCCAAGACCGGACCGCGGCGTGCCGCGGTCCGGTCTATTCTTTCTGCAATTCGGCAGGCGGTCGGACGGGAAGGGCGGGGAGCATGGCTGCTCGGCTGCGCTCGCTGGGCATCGTCGTCCTCATGCTGGCGATCATCGGCGGTATGCCTGGCCTGACCCCGCGGGCCGCCGCGGAATCGCGGGTGGTCACCATCGCCACCCACGACATCGAACCGTTCGTGATGACGCACGACAACATCAAGACCGGGTTCACCGTCGAGGTACTCGAGGAGATCGCCAAGCACGAGGGCTGGACCCTCAACTGGATCGACGTCGACAACGTCAGCGGTCAGCTGAAGGCCGTCGCCGACAACAAGGCCGACGCCGCCGCCGGCGCGGTGTCCATCACCGCCGACCGGTCGCTGTCCTTCGACTTCTCCCAGCCCACCCTCAACGCCGGACTGCAGATCATGGTCCCCGCCGGCACCACCCAACGCACCTCAGCCGGTCTCGTCGACTTCCTCAAACTGCTGTTCTCCAAGGCCGTCCTGGTGTGGTTGTCGGCGGCGGTCATCCTGGCGGTGATTCCCGCGCACATCGTCTGGCTGACCGAACGCAAGCACAGCGACTCGATGGTCTCCAAGAACTACTTTCCGGGCATCTTCCAAGCCTTCGCCTACGGGTTGGGCATGCTGGCGGCCCAACCCGATGAGATGCCGAAGCACTGGATCAATCGCATCGTGGGTCTGCTGCTCGCATTCGTCAGCGTGGTTTTCGTCGCCTACTACACCGCGACGCTGACCGCCAACCTGACCGTGGAGAAGTTCAACTCCCAGATCTCCTCCCCCTCAGACCTTTTCGGCAAGAAGGTCTGCACCGTCGACAAGACCACCTCCGCGGCATTCCTGGGCGGAGAGGACATCGCCTTCACCGGGGTGCCGGCCATCAAGGAGTGCTACACGGGCCTCAAGGACGGCAGGTTCGACGCGGTGGTCTTCGACGCACCGGTGCTCGCGTTCTACGTTGCCCACGACGGCGCCGGCGACGCCACACTGGTGGGGACGGTCTTCCAGAACACCGACTACGGCATCGCATTCCGCAACGGCAGCGACCTTCGCAAGCAGGCTGATGAAGCCCTGCTGAAGATGCGCGAGGACGGCGACTTCGACATGATCAAAGAGAAGTGGTTCGGCTCTGAGGCCTAATAAGAAGCTGACTCCCGAAACGGGGATGTTCGCCCGACTGCGGGCCGTACTTGCGGTGGTGTTCCTGGTGGCGACGCTGGGCGCACTTCCGGGCCTGACGCCGCGCGCCCACGCCGAAGCGCGCACCGTCACCGTCGCCACCTACGACCTCGAGCCCTTCGTCTTCAACCGGGGCGGCTTCAAGTCCGGGTTCACCATCGATCTGCTCGACGAGATCGCCAAGCGCACCGGCTGGACGTTGAAGTACGTCGAGGTCGACGATCCGTCGTCGCCGGCGCTGTTGAAGGCCGTGGTCGGCGGCCGGGCCGACGCCGCGGCGTGCGCGATCTCGGTGACCTCCGACCGCGCCGACATCGTCGACTTCTCCCAGCCGATGATGAGCGCCGGCCTGCAGATCATGGTCCCGGCCGGCACCACCCAACGAACCCAGCCGGGGTTGGTCGACTTCCTGAAGCTGCTGTTCTCCAAGTCGATGCTGGTCTGGTTCTGGGCTGCCCTTGTCCTGACAGTCGTTCCGGCACATATCATCTGGGTCTTGGAGCGCCGAGCGCCGAGCGCCTCGATATCGAAGTCCTACTTCCCCGGCATCTTCCAGGCGTTCGAGTGGGGGCTGGGGATGCTCTCCGCGGCTCCCGTCGACGAGCCCCGGCGATGGCTGACCCGCACGGTGAGCGTCGTGTGGACGTTCGTCAGCCTGATCTTCGTGGCGTACTACACCGCCATCCTGACCGCCAACCTCACCGTGGAGAAGATCGACGCCCAGATCCGCACGCCGGAAGACCTCGCCGGCAAGACCGTGTGCACGGTGGCCAAGAGCACCACGTCGTCGTACCTGACCGAGTTGGGGCTCCGATTCGACGCCAAGCGCACCATCCAGGAGTGCTTCGCCGGGATGCAGGAGCGCAGATTCGACGCGATCGTCTTCGATGCCCCGGTCCTGGAGTACTACCTGTCCAAGCACGGCGCCGGAAACGCCGAGCTGGTCGGACCGACCTTCAAGCCCCGGGACTACGGGATCGCCTTCCGCATCGGCAGCAGCCTTCGCAGGGAGGTCGACGACGTTCTGTTGTCGATTCGCGAGGACGGCACCTTCGACCAGATCACGCAGAAGTGGTTCGGCAGTGACGGTTGAACGCAATGGCGGTTAAACACCGCCTGAGCCACCTCCTTGCCGTCATCCTGATGGTGGCTGCAATCGGCACCCTCCCCGGCCTCGGCGCCACCGCCCACGCCGAAGTGCGCACCCTCACCGTCGCCACCTACAATCTCGAGCCCTTCGTCATCACCGAGGACGGCGGCGCCAGCGGGGTCAAGTACGGCTTCACGATCGACCTGCTCAACGAGATCGCCAAGCGGACCGGCTGGACCTACCGCTACCTCGACGCCGGAAGCGTGAAGGGCATCCTGCAGTCGGTCGCCGACGGCGAGGCCGATCTCGGCGCGTGCAACATCTCGATCACCGCGGAGCGGGAGAAGCGGTTCAACTTCACCCAGCCGATCATCGCCGCCGGCCTGCAGATCATCGTTCCCGCCGACACCACCCAGCGGGCCCAGCCCGGACTGGTCGAATTCCTCAAACTGTTGTTCTCCCACACCATGCTGGTCTGGCTGCTGGCGGCGCTGGCACTGACCGTCCTGCCCGCCCACATCATCTGGTTGATGGAACGCGGTGATGCCGAATCCATGGTGTCCCGCAAGTACTTTCCGGGCATCTTCCAGGCCTTCGGCTGGGGACTGGGCATGCTCGCCGCCACCCCGTTCGACCCGCCGAGGCGCTGGCCGATCCGGATGGTGACGGTGCTGTGGACCTTCGTCAGCATCATCTTCGTCGCGTACTACACCGCCATCCTGACCAGCAACCTCACCGTGGCCAGGATCCAGTCCCAGATCGGCTCACCCGGAGATCTGATCGGCAAGCGGGTCTGCACGGTGGCCAACACCACCTCACCGCCGTCGCTGGACCGTCTCGGGGTCGCTTACACCGATCTGCCGAAGATCCAGGACTGCTACGCGGGCCTGAAGGACAGGAAGTTCGATGCGGTGGTCTATGACGCACCGGTGCTGGAGTACTTCGTCAACCACGCCGGCGCCGGAATCGCAGCCATGGCCGGGCCCATCTTCAAGGACGAGGACTACGGCATCGTCTTCCCCCTCGGCAGCACGCTGAAGGAGGAGGCCGACCAGGCGCTGCTGTCGATGGAGGAGGACGGTAGTTACGACCTGCTCAAGCAGAAGTGGTTCGGCAGGCCCCGATGACGCTGATCCGGCTTCGCTCCCTGACCGTCGTCCTGTTGATGATCGCGGCGATCGTCGCACTTCCCGCACTGCTTCCGCGTGCGACCGCGGCGCCCCGTTCAGTGACGGTGGCGACCCGGGAGCTGACCCCGTTCGTGATGAGCGAGGGAAACCTCAAGACCGGCTTCACCATTGACCTGCTCGACGAGATCGCCAAGCACACCGGCTGGACCTACACCTACGTCACCGAGCCCAATGTCCAGGAACTGCTCAAGGCCGTCGCCGAGCGCCGCGTCGACATCGGGGCCAGCGCGATCTCGATCACCGGTGAACGCGCCCGCAACTTCGACTTCTCCCAGCCGATCCTCAACGGGGGCCTGCAGATCATCGCGCCGGTCGCCAACACCCAACACGCAGACCCCGGCCTGGTGGATTTCGTCAGACTGCTGTTCTCCAAGACCATGGCGGTGTGGTTGTGGGCCGCGCTGGTCCTGACCATCCTTCCGGCGCACCTCATCTGGTTCATGGAGCGCGGCGATGCCGAATCCATGGTGTCCCGCAAGTACTTCCCGGGCATCTTCCAGGCCTTCGGCTGGGGACTGGGCATGCTGTCCGCGGCGCCGTTCGACCCGCCCCGGCAGTGGCCCATCCGCATCGTGACGGTGCTGTGGACCTTCGTCAGCATCATCTTCGTCGCCTACTACACCGCCATCCTGACCACGAATTTCACAGTGGCCCGGATCAATTCGCAGATCAAGTCCCCGTCGGATCTGATCGGCAAGACCGTGTGCACGGTGGCCAACACCACCTCCGCTCCTGCTCTGACCAAGCTGGGTGTGGACTTCACCGCGGTGCCCAAGATCGACGACTGTTTCGCCGGTTTCGAGAAGAAGGACTTCGAGACGGTGGTCTACGACGCCCCGGTGCTGCAGTACTACGTCGCCCACCGCGGTGCCGGGATCGCCGCCGTGGCCGGCCCGGTCTTCAAGGACGAGGACTACGGCGTCGCCTTCCCCATCGGCAGCGACCTGCGCAGACAGTTCGACGACGCCCTTCTCGCCGTGCAGGAGGACGGCGAGTTCGACCGGCTCAAGCAGAAGTGGTTCGGCTCAGCCTGATCAAAAGCCGATAAGTCAACGCACGCAGTCAACTACCCGAATCCCCGCACAAACACGGTTCGCACCGGTCACCGGGCTCCCATACCCGTGCCACAGCAACTGCGATCACCGACGGCTGCCGTGGCCACCTGGGCCCGGCTCGCGGTGGCCGTCGGTGACTTCGTGGTGCTGGCCGGCGAGACGTTCGCCGCGATGTTCCGGCGCCCGTTCGCCTGGCGTGAGCTACTCGATCAGATCTGGTTCGTGGCCAGGGTGTCGATCGTCCCGACGATCATGCTGTCGATTCCCTACACGGTGCTGATCGTCTTCACCCTCAACGTGGTGCTGCTCGACGTCGGGGCCGGTGACCTCTCCGGAGCCGGGGCCGCCCTCGCCTCGGTCGCCCAGGTCGGCCCGGTGGTGACCGCCATCGTCGTCTCCGGGGCCGGCGCCACCGCGATGTGCGCGGACCTCGGGGCACGGACCATCCGCGAGGAGATCGACGCGATGACGGTCATCCTCAATGTCCGCGGCGTGCGCAACATCCCGTGCGAGACCAACCCCGTCAAACGGGCGCCGACGGTGGAGATGTCTCCTACGACCCGGCCACCGGCAACTACGTCGGCCCGGACGGCAAGCCCGCCACCAAGGCGGACCTGGCTCCGCAGAACCGGCCGGGTTGGCAGGACATGCTGAGTCCGGCGGGTCCCTGAAGGCAGAGGGGTTTTCAAAGGGCACAAGCGTTTTCAAAGGGCGGGGGGATTTCAGACCTGGATGACACTGAACCCGGCTGCGCCCTCTAGCGCGGTGAAGTCGCCGTCCTGGGTCACAACCGGCAATCCATTCGATATCGCGATCGCGGCGATCCACAGATCATTGGCCCGGATCCGGCGGCCCGCCTCCGCCAGGTGGACCCGTAGCCTTGCCCACACCTGTGCCGCTCCCTCATCCACCGGCAGTGCCTCCAGATCAGCAACGGCGTTCAAGGTCACGAGTCGGCGAGCACGTATCTCGGTCGGGTGTGCAGCCAGGACACCGGCATTCAATTCAGCCAGGGTGATCACGCTCGTCACCACCTGGTCTGGAATCAGCGACTCGTTGAGCTGCCGTCCGCCCTCAGCGGCGATGAAAACACTGGTGTCCAGCAGTCCTGCCGATATCAACGGATCGGCCCGAGGTCGTCGGTGGTGTCACCGGCCAATGCCGCCAGGTCATGACGTAAGCCTGGGTCGGCCTGGATATGACGCAGGCGGTGCATGAACTCGGCCCGGGACAGCCACCGTCGGCGCCCCGGTCGGGCAGCGGCGAGTTGAGCCACCGGTTTGCCCTTCACCGTGATCGTCACAACCTCCCCGGCCTCGACGCGACGCAGCACGCCTGCGGTGTCATTTCGCAGGTCACGGGAGGCGACATCAGACATGCTACAACTGTAGCACTTGCGTAGCATGACGGGACTTCAGTCCTGCACCGCCTTGGCCACCGCGATGCACTTGGTCAGCCAGGCCGGATCCGCCTGCTCCTGAACCGCCCACATGGCGTTGTGCACCATCCGGACGATCACCCAGTCCCGGGCGCGGTCCTCGTCGAAACCGGCCGCGTCGACCAGCGTCCAGAACCGTCGTCGCACCCCGTCGCGGACATCGGCGGCGATCTCGTCCCATCGGTTCCACAGCATCGGCGCGATCTCGTAGTGCGGGTCTCCGTTGACCGGCTTGGGGTCGATCACCGCCCACGGCTGTCGTTGACCCGCAAGCACATTGGCGTAGTGCAGGTCGGTGTGCAGCACGCGGTCGGCCGCCCGGTCCAGGGACAGGTCCCGCCCGAGAGCGATGGCCTGTTCCACGAGCCGATGCGGGATGGAAGCGCTGCGCGGCAGTGCGGTGAGGCCGGCATTCCAGCGCGAGATGTAGGACGACAGCGACCGCAGTTGCGGCAGCGGCGGCACATGGATGCGCCGGTAGAGATCAGCCACCACCTGGCAGGCTTCGTCATCGGGAATCGAACCGAGATCGGCGGCACCCAGTCGCTCGAGCAGCAGCGCGCGCCGGTGCGGGTCCGCGCTCAGCAGCGAGACCGCGCCGTCACCGGCCCAGCGCCGCAGCGCCAGATGTTCATGCTCGGACTCCTCATCGGGGAAGCCGACTTTCAGCACCGCTGAAACGCCCTCGGGTGTGCGGACCGGCAGCACCAGCGAGCAGTTCCCGTGCATGGCCACCCCGTCGGGACGAAGATCCCACTGCGACAGCAGATCCCGCACCAAGGTCGGCAGCCGGTCCACCCAGTTCCGCCATTCCGGTCCGCGGGCCGCCATGGCCTGCACCCCGGCGGGAAGTTCGACGCTCACCCCCGGACGAGCCGCTCCAGTTCGGCGGCGTCGTTGCCGGCCAGCATCGCGGTCAGCATCACCATGAGTCCCTGATCGGCGAGCAGCGCGTCGAATGTGTATGTCTCGTCGGGATATCCGCTGGACTCGCGGTTCCAGGCATTGCGGAAGAACCGCACTTCCCGCCGCTCGGGATCCACCTCGATCTGGTGGTCGGTGTAGGGCACCGTGTAGGAGGGCATGATCAGACCGCCGCCGGCGTCCGGATGGCCCGCGCCACCCCGATCGTCGTGATCAACATCAGCGCCGCGGAGATCAGCGCGGTTCCGGTCATCGCGATGGTGAACCCGTGGTCGTCGACGCCCGACGACAGGTTGCCCGGTGACCCGGTGGCGAACAGGTAGATCACCGACACCAGGCTGCCGATCAGGGCGATGCCCAGCGCGGCGCCCAGTTCGAAGGCCGTCTCGGCGATGCCGGTGGCCGCGCCGACCCGGTCCTCACTGGCGCTGGCGAGCACCAGGTCGTTGGCGCCGGTGTTGACCAGTGCGAAGGAGAAGCCGATCATCGCGAGCGGAATGACGATGGCCCAGTAGGACACTCCGATCGTCAACCCGAGCAGGGCCAGCCCCGCGGTGCCCACCCCCAGGCCGGTCAGCAGCACCCGGCGATGCCCCCACTTGCGGATCATCCGGCCGACGTTGGGTGCGGTCACCATGCTCACCACCGAGTCCGGCAGCAATGCCATACCGGCCTCCAGCGAGGAGAAGTCACTGGACTGACGCAGGTAGATCGGGATGAAGAACAACGCACCGACGTTGGCGAACACCGTCATCAGCTGCGCGATCACGGCGGCGCTGAAACGCACCTCGCGGAACAGGTCGATGTCGAGCAACGGGACCTTCATCCTGCCCTGCCGGCGCAGGAACACCGCCAGCAGCACCGCCCCGACCACCAATGCGGGGTAGGCCGGCCAGAAGCTCAGCCCGGCGTGGGCCAGTTCGGTGACGCCGTAGACCATGCCGAGAATGCCCGCGGTGGAGTAGATCACCGACAGCGGGTCGAGCGGATGTTCGGCCTTGGCACGCGCCTCGGGCAGCACCCAGGCGCCGAGTCCGACGATCAGCGCCACCACCGGCAGGTTCACCAGAAGCACTGAGCCCCAATAGAAATGCTCCAGCAGCACACCGGCGACCGTCGGTCCCAGGGCCGCACCCCCGGCGCCGCTGGCACTCCAGATCCCGACCGCGCGACTGCGCTGGCGGTCGTCGGTGAACACGGTGCGCAGCAGCGCCAGTGTGGGCGGCATCAGGCCGGCGCCGGCGATGCCCTGCAGCACCCGGGCGCCGATCAGCAGGCCCGCGGTGGGGGCCATCGCCGCGGCCGCCGAGGTCACCCCGAACGCGAACGCCGCGACCAGCAGCAGGCGCTTGCGGCCCCAGCGGTCGCCGATGTTGCCCATCGTCACCAGCAGGCCGGCCAGCACGAAGGAGTAGATGTCGCTGATCCAGAGGATCTCGTTGTAGCTCGGGTTCAACTGTTCGCTGATCGCCGGGACGGCGACGCTGATGACGGTGCCGTCGACGGCGACCATGAAGACCGCCAGGCACAGGACGAACAGTGCCGCGATCTGCCGCCGGGTCACAGGTCTGCCCTAGACAGCGGGGGTCCGCTCCTGGATCTTCCACTCCTGGCCGTAGCCGTCGCGCAGAAGGTCCAGGAAGGGCACGGCGTCGAAGGCCTCCGGGCCCAGCACACCGGCGCCCGACCAGGCGCCGGTGGCCAGAAGCTCAAGGGCGACAACGGGATTCATCGCGGTCTGCCACACCACGGCCTGTGCCTTGTACTCGGCCATGGTCCAGGCGTTGTCGGCGACGTGGTACAGGTAGACGTCGCGCGGCTTGCCGTCCTTGCCGGTGCCGGTCACCCACAGCCCGGCGCAGGTCTTGCCGGTCATGTTCGGCCCCAGGGCCAGCGGGTCGGGCAGGCAGGCGGCCACCACGTCGCGCGGGCTCACCGACGCCTCCCCGGCCTTCGAGCGCACCTTCACCGGCTCGGTCTTGTCCAGGCCGAGCTTGTTGAGCACCTGCAGCACCTCGATGAACTCGTCACCCAGGCCGAACTTGAAGGTGACCCGCTTGCAGTCCACCCAGCGCGGCATCAACAGCACTTCCTCGTGCTCGACGTTGACGCACTCGACCGGGCCGATGCCCTCCGGGAAGTCGAACACCTCGGGCTCGCTGAACGGCGCGGTGGTGAACCAGCCGCGCTCCTTCTCCCAGATGACCGGCGGGTTGAGGCACTCCTCGATGACCGTCCAGATGGAGAACGACGGCGCGAAGTCATAACCCTCGACGACGAGGTTGGAGGCGTCCCGCACACCCATCTCGTCGATCGAGGAGAACAGGTGGTCGGCGGCGTAACGGGCGAACACGTCGGCCAGGCCCGGCTCGACGCCGATGCCCACCAGCGCCAGTTGTCCGGCGGCCTCCCACTTCTCGGCCTGGGCGAACTGGTCGTCGCCGAGCTTGATGTGGGCCAGCTCGAACGGCTTCTCCGGGTGCCGGTGCGACAGGCTCATCGCGGTGTCCAGGTAGCCGGCGCCGGCGGCGAACGCGCCGTTGAAGATCGGCAGGACGAACCGCGGGTCCACCACGTTGAGGACATGGGTGATGCCGTGAGTGCGGCAGGCCTCGGTGACGGCGTCGGCGTCCGAGGCGTCCAGGGCGATGCCGGTGAAACGGTGGTCGCCGACGCGGGCCACCAGGTCGGATGCCCGGGCGCCGTCGTAATCGGCGATCAGGTAGCTGTCGAAGAAGTCACGGCGGGCGGCGATCAGGGCGGCTGAGGAACCGACGCCGCCGGCGCCGATCTGCAGGATGCGCATCGCCAGATCCTAGCCGCCACTAGCATCGCGGCCATGTGCACCCGAGTCCTGTGGAACTCCAACGACCTGGCCGTCTTCAGCGGCCGCAGCATGGACTGGCCGGAGTCCACCGAGCCGTTGCTGGTGGCCTTCCCCCGCGGCCGGGACCGCGACGGACTCAACCCGCCCGGACTCGCCACCGACCCCAACCCACTGAAGTGGACCAGTAAGTACGCCAGCCTGGTCACCACGCTCTATGGACTGGGCACCGTTGACGGCCTCAACGAGAAGGGCCTGACGGTCCACGCGTTGTACCTGCAGGCCGCCGACTTCGGCGCCCGCCGTCCGGGCACTCCCTCCGTCGCGGCCACCCAGTGGTTGCAGTACCTCCTCGACCAGGCCGCCACCGTCACCGAAGCGCTCGCCCTTCTCGAGAAGGTCGACATCCTCAAGGTCAGCGCGCACGGACACGACTCGAACCTGCACCTGGCCGTGGAGGACGCCGGCGGCGACTCCGCGATCGTCGAGTATGTCGGCGGGCACCAGGTGGTCCACCACGGCCGCCAGTTCACGCTGATGACCAACGACCCGACCTACGACGAGCAGCTGGCACTGCTGGCCAAGCAGGACTTCTCCCACCCCGCCAGCGATATGCCGCTGCCCGGCAACGTCAACCCCGTCGACCGGTTCCAGCGCGCCGCCTACTACTCCGCGCTGCTGCCCGAGCCGAAGTCCGATCGGGAGGCGGTGGCCGCGGTGATGGCGATCATGCGCAACGTCTCGGTGCCGTTCGGGGCGCCGTACCACGATTTCGGCATCTACAACACCGAGTACCGCACGGTCACCGACCTGACCAACCGGCGCTACTACTTCGAGTTGACGACGAGTCCCAACGTGATCTGGGTCGAGATGGACCGGCTCAATCTCGCCGCAGGTGCGCCCACGGTGGCGGTCGACCCCTATGACTACTCGCTGTCGGGCGACGTGACCGACCGGTTCACCACCCGGGAGATGCCGTTCTGATCTCGCGCACCCATCTGCGGTGACACAATCCGGCCATGGCGGAGGAGGAGATCGCCGCCCCAGCTTCAGCACCCCCCACCGACCCGCCCATGCACGGGCTGCAGTCGAAGGGCCTGAAGAAGGGGTCGGTGTCACTGGTCGGGGCAGTGGCGATCGGGCTGGCGGGCACCGCGCCGGCCTATTCGCTGACCGGGGCGTTGGGGCACGGGGCGGCCGAGGCGGGTTATCAGCTGCCGGTGGTGTTCATCATCGCGGTGGTGCCGATGTTCTTCGTGGCGCTGGCCTACAAGCACCTCACCGACGCCGCACCGGACGCCGGCACGGTGTTCACCTGGGGTTCCAAGGCGATCCGGCCGCATGTCGGCTGGATCGGCGGCTACGCGATGCTGCTGGCCTGCGTGCTGGCCGGGGTCGGGGCGGCCGGGATCACCGTCAACGCCGTCACGAACGCACTCGGGGTGAAGAACGCATCGAACTGGCTGCAGATGGCCATCGCCGCCGCGTTCATCCTCACGACCACCTGGCTGGTGGCCCGCGGCGCTGAGGAATCGTCACGAACCACACTGCTGTTGACCGTCATTCAATACGGCGGCCTGATCCTGTTCGCCGCGATCCTGGCGATCAACGTCCTGCGCAGCCATCGCAACCCCACCGCAGAGGCGTTCTCCTGGAATTGGTTCAACCCGTTCGCCATCGACAGCTTCGCCGCCCTGTTGGGCGGATTCCTGGTGGCGGTCTTCATCTTCTGGGGGTTCGACGCGGCGCTGTCGTTGTCGGAGGAAACCGCCGGCACCCCCGGGCAGTCCGGGCGCAGCGGTGTGGTGGCGATCCTGCTCACCGTGATGATCTACGTGATGATCGGCGTGGCCGCGCTGGCATTCGCCGGCATCGACCCGACCAGTTCACTCAGCCTCACCCACGAAGCCAATGTCAACGACGTCTTCGCCGGTTTGGCACGTAACGCCGTGGGACCCGTCGGCGCGGTGGCAGCGTCGGTGGTCATCGGATTATCGGCGTTCTCCTCGACGGTCTCCACGTTGATGTCCAACGTGCGCTCCACCCTGTCGATGGCCACCTACAAGGCGCTGCCGGACAGGTTCGCCTCGGTCGACGAGGTGGTGCAGACCCCGAAGTTCGCCACCTGGTTCATCGGCATGACGACGCTGGCCGTCTACAGCGGACTGACCTGGTTCTCCGACAGCATCATCGAGGACTGCGTGTACAGCGCGGCCATCGCGATCATCACCTACTACAGCGTGGTGGCGATCGCCTGCGTGCTGTATTTCTGGGACACCGCGTTCGAATCCTGGCGCACCGCATGGGGGCAGGTGATCCTGCCCGGTCTGGCCGCGCTGATCCTGATCCCGGCCGGCGTCTTCGAGGCGTATCAGATGGCCCAGCCGAATACCTCCGGCGCCTCCCTGGCGGGTGTCGGAGTGGTATTCATCATCGGGGTGGCCAGCCTGCTGTTCGGCGTGCTGCTGATGATCCTGTGGAACCTCAAGGCGCCGGCCTTCTTCCGCGGCCAGACTCTCAAACGCGAACGCACGCAAAGGAATAAGCCGTGAAGCACGCTGACGCCGCAGCCGGGGACCTGATCGACGTCACCCTCGGCGAACTGCATCCCACGCAGCCTTCGCTGGGCTACGACGAGGTGTTCTTCCGGGTGGGCCGCTACACCCTCGGTTCGCACCTCCCGGTGTTCGACGCGTGGTGCGTGGCCAACGGGCAGGGCGCGGTGGCCTCGGCAGATCCGGACTCGACAGTCGCCGACCGCCACTCGTTCACCTGTGCGGTGCCGGTCGGTTCGGAAACCCCTGCGACCACGGCCGGGATGAAGACCGCAGTGATCGGCCCGGGCGGGCAGGTCTACCTCACCGACGGCCACCACACGCTGACCTCGTTCTGGGAGGTGCCCGGCGGTGGACCCGGCGCGCATCTGCGACTGCGGGTGGTCGCCAACCTCAAGCACCTCGACCCGGAGGCCTTCTGGCAGGAGATGCAGGCACAGGGCTGGACCTGGCTGCGCGACGCCGACGGGAAACCGGCTGGGCCCGAACAGGTTCCGGCCAACCTCGGCCTGAAGAGTTTCGCCAACGACCGCTACCGCGGCGTGCTGTTCTTCCTGCGCGACGTCAGCTACTTCCAGGACGACAGCATCCCGGCGTTCCAGGAGTTCTACTGGGGGCACTGGCTGCGCAACCAGACCGACCCGGGCCTTCGGCTGGAGAACTTCGACCTCACCGACGCCTCGTCGTATCTGAGGCTGCTGGGCAACGTGGGCGCGGCGATGGTCGCACTGCACGACGAGGCCGACATCAGCGGCCGGACGGCGAAGGAACTCGGCAAGCTGAAGTCCTTCGGGCAGAAGGTGTTCGACGAACTCGCCGCACCCCTGGACTCCCCCAAACCCGGGAAGCTAGCGCTGATGCTCCCGATGAAGCGGCGGCGTTAACGAATTGTCGATCTCATCGGCGCGCTCCTCGGCGTCGTCGATGGCCTCCTCGAGTTGCTTCTCGACGATGCCGATGGCCAGCCGGCCGTAGACCCACTGGCTGGTGGTGGCCAATTGCCCGCGGCCGTTGGAGGTGAACGTCAGCATCCAGCTCAGCAGTGTGCTGATCCGGTTCTTGAACCCCACCAGATAGAGCAGGTGCAGGAAGAGCCAAGCCAGCCAGGCGATGAAGCCGCTGAACTCGAACTTGCCGACCTTGGCCACCGCATGGTGGCGCGAGATGGTGGCCATCGAGCCCTTGTCCCAGTACTTGAACGGCACCCGGGTCGCCGGGTCGTCGGTGCCGCTGAGCATCCGCTTGATCGTCTTGGCCGCGTAGTGCGCACCCTGGATCGCGCCCTGCGCGACGCCGGGCACGCCGGGCACCGCCGCCATGTCGCCGACCACGAAGACATCGGGGTGGCCCTTGACGGTGAGGTCGGGTTCGACGACCACCCGCCCGGAGCGGTCCACCTCGGTGCCCTCGCACTGGGCGGCGATCATCTCTCCCAGCGGGCTGGCCTGCACGCCGGCCGACCACACCTTGCAGGCACAGTTGACCCGGCGCTCCTCGCCGGTCTCCTTGTCCTTGACCGTGATTCCCATGTAGTCGACGTTGGTCACCGTCGAATTGGGGAAGACCTCCACGCCCATCTTCTCCAGCCGGCGGGTGGCCTTCATGCCGAGGTTCTCGCCCATCGGCGAGAGCACGAACGGGGAGCCGTCGAACAGCAGCACCCGGCACTCGGTCGGGTCGATGGTGCGGAACGCCCCGGGCAGGGTGCGCCGGGCAAGTTCGGCGATCTGGCCGGCCAACTCCACCCCGGTCGGCCCGCCGCCGACGATGACGAACGTCAGCCGCCGGGCCCGCTCGGCGGGATCGGTGGTGACCTCGGCCGCCTCGAACGCCCCGAGGATGCGGCCGCGCAACTCGAGGGCGTCGTCGATGTTCTTCATGCCCGGGGCGAAGGTCGCGAACTCCTCGTGCCCGAAATAGTTCTGCTGGGCGCCCGCGGCCACGATGAGGCTGTCGAACGGCAGCACGGTCTCCATCGACATCAGCTTCGAGGTGACCGTCTTGTTGGTCAGGTCGATGTCCTCGACGTCGCCGAGCAGCACCTGGCAGTTCTTGTTCTTCTTCAGGATCAGCCGGGTGGTGGGCGCGATGTCGCCGGCCGACAGGATCCCGGTGGCCAGCTGGTAGAGCAGCGGCTGGAACAAGTGGCTGGTGGTCTTGGCGACCAGGGTGACGTCGACGTCGGCCCTTTTGAGGGCTTTGGCGGCGTTGAGCCCGCCGAAACCGGATCCGATGATCACCACGCGGTGGCGGCGCGCGGCTGGTGTGGGGCTGGCCATGACCAGAGATTAGTGTTCGTTAGCATTCGGCGCGGCAGAAGGGAGACCTGTGAGTTCACATTTCGCCGTCCTCGCCTCGCTCGCCCTGGCGATCTTCTTCAGCCCCGAGACCCTGGTGGTCGGCCTGGTGGTCGCCGGCGACAAGAAGGCGCCGCGGCTGTCCGCCGTCGCCTTCGCCGTCGGAGCGATCGTCGGTATCGCCTTCGCCACCGGAATCGGCCTGTGGATCGCCCGGGCCTCGGGCAGCGACGAGACCTCGCACGCGCACCCGGACACCTGGGCCGGGTTCACCGTGCGCGCGGTGATCGCGGCCGTCCTGCTGGCGATCGGCCTGAGCCGCGCGATCAACGCCATGCGGCACAAGCCGATTCCCGACCCGTCCGAAACCGACCGCAAGCCCAGCAGGGTCAAGGCCTGGGCCGGCGAGCATTTTCCGAAGGTCGCCGCCGCGCTGAAGCCCGGTGTCGACCTGCCGGTGCGCCGGCGGGCCGAACGCGCCGCCCTCGCCGGCTTCGCCATGTGCGGCCTGCACCCCAAGGTGTTCCCCATCGCGATCGCAGCCGGCCACCAGATCATGCAGATCGAGGCCCGTCCCGAACGATTGGCCGGCATCGTGATGTTCGCGGTGATCTCGGTGATCCCGGCCGTGACACCGGCCATCATCGAGCTCGTCAACCCCGGGGCGTCCAGCCGGATCAAGGACGGCTATGAGCGGATCATGAAGGTGCACGGCCGCTGGATCACCGCGTCGCTGCTCATCGCGGCCGCGCTCTTCGTCGGCCACAACGCCTGGGAGAAGATGCCGCGCTGAAGCGGCTAGATCAGGGCGCCAGCTCGTCCAGCGACGGCAGCAGGGTGCGCACCGGCTGCACCCAGTCGCGCACCCGCCGCGAGGCGTCCGAGTTCGCGCCGCCGCACACCGAGGCATTCAGCGAAAAAGTGGTCGCGCCGCCGTCGTCGACCTTCAGCCCGAACCCGGTCCCACCGACGCAACCCTGCTGCGGCTGGCGCACAGTGATGTTGCGGATCGACGCGAAGTTGTTGGACACCGTCGTCCAGGCGGCCTCGGTCATCGGCGCGGTCCGGTCGGCCAGCACGTCGCCGTAGCTGTCGACGACGATGCGCACCTGGTTGCGGTCGAAGTTCAGCGTGTAACTGCGGTGGTACTGCGGCGGCACCGACGAGTCGTGGAACTGGTAGACCACCGTGGCGGTCGGCGGCAGGCCGCTGTCTGTCATCTGGCTGTCTGTCATTTGGGGCCCACTCCCCTTCGCGTCGCCGGAGCAGCCGGCCACCGTGACGGCCAGTACCGCCGCGATCGCCAGGGTCCAGCTTCGGATGCGCACCACCCCAGTATCGTCGAAAGATGACGCTGCCGCCCGGTCCTCGGCTGCCCCGCCCGGTGCAGACGGCGGTGCTGATGCGGTTCTGGCCGCGTGCGGTGGCCGCGTGCCGGCGCCGATACGGCGATATCTTCACGCTGCGGGTCGCCTCGGTGGGCACGATCATCTATCTGGCCGACCCCGCCGACATCAAGACGGTGTTCGCCGGCGATCCGGCGGTCTATCACGCCGGCGAGGCGAACTCGATGCTGCGCGGCATTCTCGGTAACACCTCGGTGCTGGTCGTCGACGACGATGTCCACCGCGACCGGCGCCGGCTGATGATGGGCCCGTTCCACCGGGATCCGGTCGCCCGGCTGAGCCCGGTCATGGCCGAGATCGCCGCCGCCAATATCGCCCGCTGGCCGGCGGGCCGGGAGTTCGCGGTCGGGCCGCTGATGTCGGACCTGACGTTGGAGGTGATCCTGCGCACCGTCATCGGCGCCACCGACCCGGCCCGGCTGGCCGCGCTCCGCGAGGCGATGCCCAAGGTGCTCAATCTGGGGCCGTGGGGCATGCTGGCGGTCGCCCGCCCTGAGTTGCAGCAGCGGCGTCCGTGGCGATTCCTCCGCCGAAGGCTGCAGGCCGCCGATGATCTGCTGTACGCCGAAATCGCCGACCGTCGGGCCGATCCCGATCTGGCTGAACGCACCGACGTGTTGGCGATGCTGGTGCGCGCCGCCGACGCCGACGGTCGCCGGATGGACGACGAAGAGTTGCGCGATCAGCTGATGACGCTGCTGGCCGCCGGGCACGACACCACCGCCACCGCGTTGAGCTGGGCACTGGAGCGGTTGACCCGCAACCCGGCGGTGCTGGCCGAGGCGGTCCGCGCCGCCCGGGAGGACGACGAGGCCTACCTCGACGCGGTCGGCAAGGAGACGTTGCGGATCCGTCCGGTGGTGTTCGACGTGGGCCGAAAGCTCACCGCCCCAATCGAACTCCACGGCTACCGGCTGCCGGCCGGTGTCATGGTGGCGCCGGGGATCGGGCTGGTGCACGCCGACCCGACCGTCTACGAGGACCCCGAGCGCTTCGACCCGGGCCGGATGGTGGGCGCCACCCTGAGCCCGACCACCTGGCTGCCGTTCGGCGGCGGCAACCGTCGTTGTCTGGGTGCCGGGTTCGCGCAGACAGAGATGCGGGTCGTGCTGCGCGAGGTGTTGCGACGCGTCGAGTTGGGCACGACCGCCGAGGCCGGTGAACGTCAGCGGGTGCGCGGTGTGGTGCTCGAACCGCACCGGGGCGCCCGGATCACGGTGCGCGCGCACCTGGCGGGCTAGCCGCCGAACAACAGGTACAGCCCGCCGCAGGTGTAGAGCACCATCACCATCAGCAGCGGCAACTGCCCGGTCAGCTGATGCTGTTTGGGCAGTACCCGCAGCGAGCGGTCGTGGGCGGCCATCACCCCGAGCACGTGACCGGCCAGCACGAACAGCACCTTGAGCACGGCCAGCGCGGTCGGGTGGTTGGACAGGAAGTAGTTGACGCCACCGGGGTCCATGCCGAGCAGCAGTCGCACCGCCGACTGCCCCTTCTCCAGCAGATAGGAGATGTAGTGCGCGAAGACGTAGCCCACGATGATCGGCACCAGCGACGGTGACAGCAGGCCGGGCAGTACGCGACGTTCGGCGGGGTCGAGTGCGGGCACCGCCCGGGTGGCCAGCCAGAACGTTCCGCCGACGAAGGTGATCATCGCCAGCAGTCCGACGGTGCGGATCGCGCTGGCCTCCAGCGGCGAATGGGCGATGGAGTCGACCCAGCGCTGCCAGGCCGGCCGCGCGGAGAAACTGTCGAAAGCCGTTGAGCCGAGCAGGGTTGCGGTCAGCGCCACCGAACCGGCACGGACGTCGACGGCCTGCAGATTGCCCAGCGGGTTGCGCAGCACGTAGGTGCCGCGCTGCGCTCCCGGCCCGACGGCGGACAGGTGCGAGACCAGGGTGCTGTACACCTCGAACGGATCGCCGCGCTCACACCAGCGTGGTCCGAAGACGACGGCGCCGAGGAACGTGGCCACCAGGTAGGTGCTGCACCAGATCAGCAGTGCGCGAACCGATCCCGCGTCGGGCGAGGCGAGTTCCATCCAGGCGAACGCGAACAGTCCTAACACACCGGGCCAGTAGCCCCACCGCTCCGGATAGCTCGTCCGGCCCTCGCCGGGATGCAGCGCGCGCACCGGCGAGATCAGCTTCCACACCGGTCCGAAGATCAGCGACAGCGCGACCAGCCCGACCCACAGCAGGACGTAAAACGTTGCGGGCAGGGCGTTCTGGCTGGACTTGGCCGGCCCGAGGAAACCGGCCAGCGCCACCCACGCCGTGAAGGCCAGGCCCAGCCCGGCCAGCACCCGCCGGACCGCCGGCGAGGACGCGAAGGAGTTCACCCAGGACGGCAGCGGCCAACCGGGTGAATCGGCCCGCAATCGTGGTGTGCGCCAGGCGAAGATCAGGATGACGAACGAGAAGCTCAGCGCCCACGCCGCCGCCACCACCGTGTAGGTGAACGGGATCGGCAGATCGGTACTGCCGCCGAGACCGTGCTGCGGGAAACTCCTGGGGAAGATCACCGAACGGTCAGCGTGGCCACCGTCTTATCGGCGCTGTGCAGCTCGATGACGACCTGACCGGGCACGGTGACGGTGAAGGTGAAGTTCTCGCCGGTGCCGGGCTTCACCTCGAACTCATGCTCGGGCACCGAGTGCACGTGCAGGGCGTCGGCGACGTCGCTGTCGACGTTGAGGGTGATCGGCTCACCGACCTTGGCCTCGTACTCGCCGTTGTTCGGGGTCACCACACCCTTGAGGATGGTGATCGGGATGGCCAGTCCGGTGGCGGCCGCCACCGCCGACGACGCACTCGAGGCGGCCGAGGACGCCGTCTCGGTCGCGGTCTTCGACGAGCAGCCCGCGGTCAGGGCAGCCAGAGCCAGCACCGACCCTGCGAGGCCGGCGTACTTGATCGACATGTCAACTCCACTTGTCGGCGGCGGGGGCGCCGCCCTCGAATTCAGCCAGGAAATTATGCAACTCGTCTTGCAGAGTCACCGTGCCGAGGCCGAATTCGTCGCTGCGGGAACTGGACTTGATCACCATGTACGCGAGAGCCGACAGCGGCAGAAACACCCCGAGTATCAGGGCCACCATCGTCATGACGAGGACCGTGTAGTTCATCGCCGATGCCCCTTCATACGGACTGGCCCGCATCCTCGGGCTGAGCCGGCTCCGGGCTCACACCAGCGGTCCGCTTGGTGCGGCGCACCGCGATCAGCAGCGCGGCGACCGGGAGCGCGAACGCGACGAACAGCCCGCCGCCGACGATCGCGATCTCGTCACCGGTCATCTTGCCGCCGTGGGCGAGGATGCTGATGTACATGGCTAGTTGTACTGCGGCAGGATGCCGGAGGTCAGTTCGTTGACCTCGGTGGCCGACGTCTGCCCGCTGGCGTCGCGGAAGAACATCAACCCGGTCAACCGGATCTGGGCGTCGTTGAGCGGCAACAGATTCTGATCACGCAGTGCGCGCGCATCGAGGTCGATCGCCAGCTCGCGGGTCTGCTTGGGCGGGATCGGCCCGGCAGGGGTCACGGTCGCCAGACGTTCGCGCGGCACCGACGCCGCCGCACCGTCGGCGTTGGGCAGGATGTAGTCGGCGAACTGCAGGCGGTCGAAGTACACCGGGGAATCGGTGTTGTTGGTGACCTTGACGGTGAGCTGCATCGTGCCGGTCTTCTCCTGGAACACCGCACGCTGCACGGTGGTGCTCAGCCCGGCCCCGAGTGAGTTCGGCAGTTCGGGCACCGGTGTCACACGAGCCACCTGCAGCGGGATGTGCGGGCCGTCGACCATCGTCGCGTAGACGAACCCGCCGATGCCGATGACCAGAGCGGCGACACCGAAGATGACGCTGACCCGGCGCTCCTTCTTGGTGACCAGCCCGGCGGCGCCGCCCTCGGTGACCACGACCAGACGATTCAGCGTGTTGTTGCGCAACCAGTACCAGACGTAGCCGGCGCCCAGCAGGACTCCGATGATGTGCCAGGTGGCCACCCGCGGCAGACCGAAGTGCGCCAGGTCGACCATCCGGCCGTCGGAGAGCTGCTGCGGCTCGGTGAACGGGCCACCGGCGTTGGTGACGGTGATCCATTCGCCAGGGCCCATCAGCGTTCCGGTGCCCTTGACCGCCAGCGCCGGGTGGACGTGCCAGGTTCCCGGGACACGGCCCTTGAGAACGATCTTGAACGGGTACACCCCGCCCTTGGTCAGGTTGACCGACTGCGGGGTGAACATCCCCGACATCCAGCGCTCCTCCACCGACAGCACCGGACCCGGTTCGTTGACGGTCAGGTAGCCGAGCTCAGGGGGTCCGATGGTGTGATCGGGCCAGGAGTTCATCACCCGTAGCGTGCCGGTGATGGTCAACGGCGCGTTGATGTCGACGGTGGTGCCGGAGAACTTGACGTCGTAGAACAACACCGTCGAGGTGCGCTCGAAGGCCTGCTGCCCCTGCTCGCCGTGCGCCGCGGCCAGCGGCGGCGACGACAGCAGGAAGAGCATCCCGATGACGCCGAGCAGATTAAGGATTCGGTTGGACATCGCGATCAATCCGTCTGCAGCTTGAAGAACTTGTTGATCGGCCACACCGCGAGGTACTTGCCGATCAACAGTCCGATCCAGTACGTGGCCACCGACAGCATCCCGGCGAAGAAGGCCACCACGATGGTGATGTCGCTGACCAACGCTTTGAGATGGCCCTCCTCGATGATCCGCAGGTACTCCGGAGTCTGCGTGCGCGCGGCGTGAAAGGAGATGGTGTCGGCGACGGTGAGCAGGGTGCCGTGGAAGTCCACCGGCGACAGATACGGCGACAGCCCGGCGAAGTTGAAGAACCAGAACAGCGCTCCCCACAGCATGCCGCCGATCAACGACGTCAGCAGATAACTACGCGTCACCGCGAGCACGACGTCGAGGATGATGGCCGCCAGGATGAAGGTCTCGGGCCAGGTGAAGTTGAGCGGGATGTGCGTCCACTCCGAGAAGCTGCCCCACCGGGACAGCCACTGCGCCGGCAGGAGCACCAGGGCGCCGAACGTCGCGCCCACCGGAAGTCGCAGCTGCGACCAGGTGATGTACTGCAGCGCCGCGACGACGACCATGCCGACCGCCGGAGTGACCAACGGCCAGAACTCGCGGTCCTTCCAGTCCGCCCAGAACGACCAGTCGCCGGAGAACAGCATCTGGTTGACGTGGAAGGCCCCGATCACCAGGAAGGCGGCGGAGATGACGAACAGGAAATCCCAGCGTCGGCTCAGCAGCGGCTTGGACGGTTTAACGTCCTCAGCCGCCGGCTTGGTCGCCGTCATGCGTGGGTGACGTCACCGACAGAGGCCGAAGTCTCCGCCGTCTGAGCGGTCCGCTGCTCCTGGCGGGCCAGCTCCACCAGCCGGGGCACCGTGGCGAACCAGACGGCGAAGGTACCCGCCAGCAGGTAGGCGAAGATCACGAAGGGCCAGTGCAGCGGCGCCGCGAACAGCTCCTCGGCCTGGAAGAAGGAGTGCCCGAACTCGTTCATCGCCACCTGGAACAGCAGCAGAATGCTGCCGCCGATGATGAGCGCGAAGGACACCGCCATCAGCTTGCCGCCATACAGGTGCGGCAGACGGGTGCGGGCGTAGATGTAGGAGCCGGTGGCCAAGTAGATCATCAGCGGGAACGAGCCGTAGAACAGCACGTCGTGGCTGGGCGTGAACGCCGTGTCGCGGGTGACGATCTGGTGCCAGGAGGCGTCCTGCTCGGCGCAGTAGCTGCCGCCGACGAACACCGCGACGGTGAAGGACAGGATGATCAGCCACAGATTCCAGATCCGGCGGCTCTCGTCCTCGCGGCTGATCTGCTTGGGCAGTTTCTGCCCGGAGACCCACATCCACACGTACCAGCACCCGGCGGCGGCCGGCAGCAGCGTCATATTCGCCAGCGCCAGGGACAGCCAGTACTTGTTGAAGTCCGGGTTGTTCGCGTCCAGGCCGTACTCGAACGCGAAGACCTGCTGGTAGGTGCGCCACCCGATGGCCAGGGCGGCAACCGGGGCGATCGCCACCAGCCAGGACCAGTACGAGCCGCCGCGGGCTACCGGGCCCCACTTGGGGGACTTCTTGTCACTGGAATCCTTGGCGGCCTCCGGCCGGACATCCATCGTTGTCATTGCTGCAGCCTTCCGGTCCAGACGCGTAAGTCATGTGACGTTGACAACATTGAATCCCTTGAGTGCGCAACTGTCCAGACACTCCGCGCTGTTGATACCGGCGGGTCGTGCCGCAATATGTAGACCGAACTGCTGTTTTACTTGGCCTTGAACTGCGGGGTGACGTCGGTCGACGGGTGCAGCCAGGCGTCCTGGTCGTTGTCGTCGTCCTGGGTGCCCTGCACGGCGGCCTTGATGTTGCCCTGGGTGCCGTCCTTGTCGACAGCGGTTCCGGCTCCCCCGGTGGCGTTGATGTTCATGTCGCCGGCCGACGAGATCGCCGCGCCACTGATTCCGGCGACGCTGATTCCGAGGACACCGAACCCGGTCAGGACGCCGGCCGCGAAGATGCGCTTGAAGGTCTGGTTCATGCCTCCGAAGTTACGTCGCCGCGGTGACGTCCGCGCCGCTCAAAGGCCCTTTCAGCGATATTCACAGCAGGTTCGCACCGCGACGGACAGCAACCTGGCAGGAACGGGCCGGGTTAAGCTGACCGGCGTGAAGATCTTCCTGGGTGTCGGCGCATGCGCCGTACTGGTCGGCGCCGGTCTGTGTGCCACCGCCGCACCCGCCCAGGCCTGCCCCTTCGGCACCGAGCCCAGCCACTTCGACGGAGTGTGCGTCAGCGGCTCCGGCGGCGGCGGGCAGTTGCCCCCCGGCCAGTTGCCCGCGGCGGTCAACCCGGCCAGCGCCGGCCCACCGATTCTCGGCGGCGGCCCCAACGAGCTGCCCACCGTGCGCGGCGTCCCGTGCACCCCGCAGAACGTCGGCACCTGCATCGGCCTGATGCAGAGTGCGGGCATGTCGCCGTTCGGCTGAGGCTGGGCTGGAGCTCCGTCTCAGGGCTGCGCGAAGCCCCGGCACTGGGTGGTGAACGGGTCGCACATCACCGGGCCGTTGGTCCAGCCGCCGTAGTAGCCCGGGGTGTTCCAGGTCTGCATCAGCTGACCGTTCCACGGCGCCGGTTGGCAGCCGCTCTGATTGAGCACCCCGACGCAGGGTTTGTCCGCCGACGCGGGCGGTGCGGCCAGCAAGGCCCCGGCCGTGGCAGCGATTGCGATGACGAGTCGAAAGATCATGACCCGACGGTAGAACGGGCCACCGACAGCAATGGCTTCACGCCGGATCGGGCAGCCGCATCACGCGGCAGGCCACCAGCGCCAGATCGGCGGCGATCTCCGACGCCGACACGGTCGGGGTCAGGATGTGGCTCTGGGCAAGGCGCACAATGGTTTCCACCATCACGCGGACATCATCGGGATCCGCCGCCGGCCACTGCTGCCGGACCCAGTCGCCGACCAGTCCGACGGCACTGCCGATGATCGGTTCACCCTGGATGGTGAGCACTGAGAGCAGGGACACGTCGCCGTCGCTGCCGGCGGCGCGGGTGAGGATCGTCTGCAACAGCGGGTTCTCCCGCGCGGCGGTCAGCATGTAGTGCGCCGCGGCGAACACCGCGCCGCCGAGGTCGCCGGGATGCTCGGCCAGCCGGGCCGCCACCACCGCGAAGAACTCCGTGGTCTCACGCGTCACGAGCGCGTGCCCGAGGTCGTCCTTGGTGCCGAACTCGGCGTGCAGACTCTGCCGGCTGATGCCGACCGCCGAGGCGATCGCACCCATCCGGACCGCGGACCAGCCCTTGTCCAGGACCACCTCGCGGGCGGCGTCCAGTGCCAGTTCCCGCAGCCGGGTACGCCCGTAAGCACGGGTTTCGGCGTGGAGATCGGCGACGGCCATGGCGGGCAGTCTAGCCGAAGCCGACAAAAGTAACCGGATGTCGGATTTGCTTGACACTTTTTAATTTTTGTCGGATGCTCGATTCATGACCGCAGCCATGACCCGCGCCGAACGCCCCTACGATCCCGCCGACCTGTCGTCGTCGGAGTTCTGGGCGGCCACCGCCAAGGATCGCGAGAAGGTGTTCGCCGAACTGCGGGCCAACCGGCCCATCTCCTGGCACCGGCCGGTGCAGAACGGGATGTTCGAGGACCCCAACGATGAGGGCTTCTGGGCCGTGGTCCGGCACGCCGACCTCGTCGAGGTCACCCGCCGTCCCGGCGACTTCCTCTCCGGCAAGGGCATCACGTTCGAGTCGATTCCGCCCGAACTGCTCGATGCCGCACAGGGTTTCATCGCGATGGACCCGCCGCGGCACACCAAGATCCGCCGCCTGATGGCGGCCGCCTTCACCCCCAAGCAGCTGGCCCGCATCGACGATCACATCGTCGCCAACTCCCGAACGATCGTCGACGCCGCCATAGAAAAGGGGGCCGGCCGGGGCGAGATCGACTTCGTCACCGAGGTCGCCTCCCTGGTTCCGATGAACAACATCTGCGACATGGTGGGCATCCCCGAGGAGCATCGCCGCACCGTGGCCTACGAGTCGCAGTTCGCCGACGGCTGGCGCGACCCCCGGCTGCTCCAGGGCGCCGACCCGCTGGCCCGGCTGGCCCAGACCATCGTGACGGTGCACGGCATCGCCCATGAGCTCATCGCCGCCCGGCGCAGCAAGCCCGAGAACGACCTGATGACCGCGCTGGTCCAAGCCGAGGTCGACGGCGAGCGGTTCACCGACGAGGACATCTCGTCGATCTTCGCGCTGCTGATCATCGCCGGCAACGACACCACCCGGCAGTCCATCAGCCACGGTATGAAGGCGCTGTCCGACTTCCCCGAACAGCGCGCCTGGCTGATGGAGGACCTCGACGGCCGGCTGCCCTTGGCGGTCGAGGAGATCATCCGCTGGGCCACGCCCATCATGACGTTCCGCCGCACCGCCGCCCACGACACCGAACTGGGCGGCCACCACATCACCGAGGGCGACAAGGTGATCATGTTCTACTCCTCGGCCAACATGGACACCGAGGTGTTCGACCACCCTGAGCAACTGAACCTGTCGCGCTCGCCGAACAAGCATGTCGCCTTCGGCGGCGGCGGCATCCACCACTGCCTGGGCGCGCAATTGGCCCGGCGTCAGATCACCGCGACGTTCCGTGAACTGCTCACCCGACTGCCCGACATCCGCGTGGTCGGTGAGCCGGAGTTGGGCACCGGCAACTTCTTCCATACCGTGGTGTCCATGAAGGCAGAGTTCACCCCGGAGAAGTCCACCGGGGTAAAGCGATGAAGATCGTCGTCGACAAGTCCAAGTGCTCCTCGATCGGGCTGTGCGAGGCCACCGCCCCGGACATCTTCGAGATCGGGCCTGACGGGGCGTTGCACATTCTCATAGAGGACATCCCGGCCGAACGCCGCCGCGACCTCGAGCAGGCCTGCGAGAACTGCCCGACTCAAGCGTTGAGCATCGAGGAATAACGCTGATCGGCCTGCTGGGATTGATCGGGTTCCTCGGGCTGACCGGATTCCGGTGGCCCGCTGACCCGACCCGTCCGGGCGCGTCGATCCGTAAGGCCGGCCTGCTCGGCCTGCTCGGCCTGACGGGTCTGTGGATCGCCGGCGCGGGCGCCTGTGGTGCTTTCGGGGCGTTCAGCCTGTGGAACCACCAGCGGCCCGCGTTCGCCCGGTTGGCCTGGCTGGGATTCCTCGGATTCCTCGGGGTGCCGTTCCTCGCCGGGTGGGCGGTCGGGCTGTTCCATGGGTGAGGGCGCCGGACTGCGCCGCTCCCTCGGCTTGCCCTTGCTCACCCTCTACGGTCTGGGCAACATCGTCGGCGCCGGCATCTACGTCCTGATCGGTAAGGTCGCGGGACTGGCCGGCTCCAGCACCACACTGTCGTTCATCATCGCGATGGTGACGGCCGGCGTCACCGCACTGTCCTACATGGAACTGTCCGGGCGCTATCCGGTGAGCGCCAGCGTTTCGGTCTACCTGCACAAGGCCTTCGGCAAGCGCTGGCTGTCGGTGGCGATCGGCCTGGCCATGGTCGTCGGCGGGGTGGCCTCCGCCGCCGCGCTGGCGCAGGGATTCGCCGGCTATCTCAACTCGTTCCTCACCGTTCCGACCGGTGTGGCCAGTGTCGGTCTGCTCGTCGCGATCGGGGCGCTGGCGATCAAGGGCATGAGCGAATCAGCCAAGACCGCAGCGCTTTTCACCGGCCTCGAGATATTGGGTTTGGCACTGGTCGTCTGGTTCGGCCGTAGCGCCTTCGCCCGGATGGACATCGCGGGGATGGTCACCGTCGATCCCGCCGTCGGCATCAGCGGCGTGTTCGCGGGCGCGTTCCTGGCGTTCTACGCCTATATCGGCTTCGAAGACATGGTCAACGTCGCCGAGGAGGCCAAGAACCCCAGCAGAACGATGCCGCTGGCGATTCTGTTGTCCCTGGTGCTGTCGGCGGTGTTGTATCTGCTCGTCGTCTCGGTCTCGACCACGCTCGTCGCGCCGGCCGAACTGTCCTCCAGCAGTGCCCCATTGGCTCTGGTCATAGAACGCAGTGGCAACGGAAGCGTCCTGGTGCTCAGCGTCATCGGCATGGTGGCCGCGGTCAACGGAGTCATCGTCCAGATCATCATGGGCTCCCGGATCCTCTACGGACTCGCCCGCGAAGGCTGGATCACCCGGACGCTCGCCACCGTTCACGGCGGTTATCAGACTCCGGTGCGAGCGACACTGCTGGTGCTGTGCGCCATGATCGCGGCCACCCTGCTACTGCCGCTGGTGTCACTGGCGCAGGTCACCAGCTTGCTCATCCTGAGCGTCTTCACCTTGGTGAACGCGTCCCTGATCGTCATCAAGCGACGCGGCGAAGTTCATCAGGGCTATGTCGTGGTCCCGAGCGTGGTCCCCTATCTCGGCGTCGCGCTGTGCGCCGGGACCATCGTCGTTGAGTTGATCGGCTGAGGCGTCAGCCCACTCCGCCGCCGACGAGCAGACCGAGGACCCAGGTGATCCCGGCCGCGCCGTAGCCGATCATCAACTGGCGCAACGCCCTTCGCAGCGGCGGCGCACCGGAGAGCAGACCGACGACGACGCCCGTGCCCAACAGTGTGATGCCCACCAGTACCGCGGCGGTCACCACCGCGGCGGCACCGCTGAGCCCGAACAGGTAGGGCAGCACCGGGATCAGTGCGCCGGTGGCGAAGAACAGGAAACTCGACACCGCCGCACCCAGGCCGGTGCCGATGGCCTCGTGCCGGTCGCCGTCCTCGCCGGGCGTCTGATGTTCGACGTCGCTTTCGACGCGCAGCACCTCGGCGGCGTGGCCGGCGGCCTCCTCGGCGCTCATGCCGCGGGCGCGGTAGACCAGTTCGAGTTCGTTGGCGTCGACGTCGAGTTGGGTCAACGCGGTGGCGACGTTCGGGCTCGGCGCCGAGGCCTCCAGAAGTTCACGCTGCGAGCTCACCGACACGTACTCCCCCGCGCCCATCGACAGCGCTCCGGCCAGCAGCCCGGCCAGCCCGGTCACCAGCACGGTGTGGCTGGCCACCCCGGTGGCGCTGACGCCGAGGATCAGCGCCAGGTTGCTGACGAGTCCGTCGTTGGCGCCGAACACCGCCGCACGGAAGGTGCCGGAGAGCCGGTCGCGGCCGCGGCCGGCCAGCGCCCGGATCACCTCTTCGTGGATCTGCTCATCGGCCACCATCGTCGGGGTGGCGTCGGCGTCGGACTCGTAGGCGGCGCGCGCCTCGAAGCGCTGCACCAGGGCCAGGACGAACACCGACCCGAAATGCCGGGCCAGGAAAGCCAGTGTGCGGGTGCCGAAGTCGGCCCGCATCGGCGTGCCGACCTGATCGCCGAGCAGATTCAGCCAGTGTTGTTCGTGTCGTTCCTCGGCGGCGGCGATCGCCGCCAGGATCTCGCGTTCCTCGCCGTCGTGACGTTGCGCAAGATCCCGGTACACCGCGGCCTCGGCGCGCTCGTTGGCCAGATGCCGACGCCAGCGGCGCAGGTCGGCGGGGCTTGGATTCACCCCGCCAGTCTGCCCTGACACCGCCGGCGTCGTGCACCGCCGGCTTACTGCTGAGGCGGATTGCCCATCGCCGCGTCACGATCCGCGTCGGTGAACTCGTACTTCCGGCTCGCCCGCGCGTACTTCATCTTCTCCGACGTCACCCGGTAGGCCGCCCGGTTGCCCTCGTAGGAGACTCCGGAGACGGTGAGCGCATCGTCGGCGTGCACGCCCATCCGCCGGCCGACCTCGACGGCGTCGATGTTCGCGCCGAGGAAGATGAACTCCCAGCCGTAGACCTCCCGCTGCTGGGTGATCAGCGCCTTGACGGCTTCCCAGGTCCACTTCTCGCTGGCATTCTCGTGACCATCGGTCATGATCAGGCAGATGACCTTGCCCGGGCGCTGGTCCTCGGGCAGTGCGGCGAGCTGCTCCCCCACTTCGGTGATGAAACGGCCGGAGGCATCACGGAGCGCAGTGCGTCCGCGCGGGTCGACGACGAACTCCGGCACCGCGGCGATGTCGGTCGGCGGGTAGAGCACCTCGTACTCGGTGTCGAACTGGGCCAGCGTCACCTCGCACTGCCCGGGTTCGCCGCGCTGCTCGTTGACGAGCTCACGCCAGCCGTCCTCGGTAGCCTCCTTGAGTCTCGCCATCGAGCCGGAACGGTCGAGCAGAGCCGCGATCAGAGTCTTGTTGGAATCGGTCATGGACACCCTTTCGTCGGGCATCCGGAAGGCACCACGAATCAAGGCGGCGTGAAGCCACCTGATGGTGAGAAATGAGCCCCCCGGCTGCAATGCGCGGCCCCTCCCAGAGCCGCTTGAATAGTCTAATTCTACCATGTGATCTGCGGTTATGCCAGGGTGCGATAGGGTCCGGCGACGGCTCGGAGGGGGTCATGACGATGCTTCAGACGCGACTTCAGCGCTGGGAGAGCAAGGCCGAGTGGGCGCTGGCCGGCTGCGCCGCGGTGTTCCTGGTTCTCTACACCGTCGAGGTGCTCGCCGAGCCGCAGGGCCGCACGCTGACGGTGGTGTCCTGGGCGCTGACGCTGCTGTATCTGCCCTTCGTTCTGGACTACCTGGTGCGGCTTTACCTGGCGGAGAAACGCTTTCAGTGGTTCATCCGCCATCCGCTGGATCTTGCGGTGGTGACACTGCCCTTCCTGCAACCGTTGCGCTTCCTGCGACTGGTCGCACTGGTGCGAATCCTGCAGCGCGCCTTCGGCGATGCGATCCGCGGCCGGGTGATCGCCTTCACCGCCTTCGGCGCGCTGCTGCTCGCCTACGTCGCAGCGTTGGCCGAACTGAAAGCCGAGCGCTACGCGCCGGGCGCCCAGATCACCAATTTCGGCGACGCGGTGTGGTGGGCGATCACCACGCTGAGCACGGTCGGCTACGGCGACTTCGTCCCGGTCACCTCGACCGGCCGAATCATCGCCTCGCTGCTGATGATCGGCGGCATCAGCCTCATCGGTGTGGTCACCGCGACCGTGGCCACCTGGATCGTGCGGGAACTGGCCTACGAAGAAGACGTCAAGGAGGCCGCCACCGCCGAACACATCGAGCTTCTGAAGTCCGAGATCCTCCGCCTGGAGGCGATGGTGATGCATCGGGACAACGGACAGCCGACATGAACGCGCCCGTCGGTCACGTCTCCGACACCGCACGCTGGGTCGCGGTGTACCGGGCCGACGAGTCGGCACGGCCGGACGCGCTGTTCCACGATCCGCTGGCCGACCGGCTGGCCGGTCCGCAGGGCCGCGCGATCGTGGCCGCCGCCCCGCGCAGCATCCGCAACGGCTGGTGGATGGTGGCCCGCACCAAGGTGATCGACGATCTGATCGCCGAGGCGGTGCGCCAGGACTGCGACCGGGTGCTCAATCTGGCCGCCGGTCTGGACACCCGGCCCTACCGGCTGGACCTGCCCGCCGAATTGCAGTGGATCGAGGCCGATCTCGGTCCGCTGCTGACCGAGAAGGACCGGCTGCTCGCCGACGAGACGCCGCGCTGCCGGCTGACCCGCACCGCCGTCGACCTCAGCGACCCGAGCGCCCGGGCGGCGTTCCTCGATACGGCGCTCGCCGGGGCGTCGAAGGCATTCGTGCTCACCGAGGGACTGGTGATGTACCTCGACGAGAGTGACGTCGCCGGACTGTCGGAGGCGTTCCACCGGCCCGAGATCGCCTGGTGGACGCTGGATTTCCCGTCCATCGGCTTACTCAAGACGATGAACAACCGCACCGGTGGGCTGTTGCGGAACGCTCCGTTCACGTTTGCCCCGGCCAACGGGGTGGCGTACTTCGAAGAGCTCGGCTGGAACGTCGCCTCGATCGAGTCGGTGTCGCAGGCCGCCCTCCGATTCAACCGGCTGCCGCCGTTGACCCGGCTGCTGGTGCGGCTGCGTCAGCAGGATCCGCGCAATCCCGGCCGGCAGCCATGGAGCGGGATCGCCTGCCTGACACCGGCTTAGCCGGCCTCCCGCCTAATCGGAGGCGGTCTGGTCGACCACGTCGGCGCCATGCGGAACGTAGTTTTCGAGCCGGATGGTCGGTTCACCGTCCCAGCGGTAGGCCATCAGGGTGCCGCCCTTGCCGGCGCTGAAGTCCACGCATGCGGTGTAGGTGGTCCAGTCGTCGATGTGCACCGGGGTGCCCTGCCGCCAGTAGTGCCCGTAGACCAATGGCACGGTGTCGGTGTAGACGTAGGCGCGATCCTCGTCGCTCACCGGGGTGTCCGGCAGTTCCGGGTAGGGATCGCCGGCGGCGTTGGTGAAGTTCCCGTCGAGCACCGCGATCTCGCGCAGTGTCTTGGCGTCGGAATGCCACCACTTGACCCGGGCCCGTCCGCGACGATTGCCGTCCTTGTCGTAGTAGGGCTCGTCGACGTCGATCTCCGGACCCTTGAGCAGGATCTCGACGGCCTCGTAGACCGGGTGCCCCTTGGTGGTGGCGGCCACCAGTTGCTCCATGCCGGTCAGGCGATCGGAGCCCAGGACGTTCATCGACGGCTCATGCCAGCAGGCGTGCACCACCCGCAGCCCGCCGAGGTCGAGCCACAGCGGAATCGTCCAGAACCAGTCGATGTAGTACTTCTGCTGCTCCGCGCTCAACTGCCCGAGGAAAGCCTCGTGCTGATGGATGTGCTTCTCGTTGTGCTCGCGCAGGTTGTTCGCGAAGGCGATCGCGTTGAACTCGTGATTGCCCATCACGATCTCGGCGCTGCCGGCATCGACCATCGCCTTGACGATCTCCAGCACCCGCAACTGCTCCGGGCCACGGTCGACCAGGTCGCCGACGAAGACCGCCGTGCGTTCCGGATGCCGGTAGACCCCGGCCGACTCCTCGTACCCGAGCTCGCCCAGGCGCTCCTGAAGTTTCGACGCGTACCCGTGCACGTCGCCGATGATGTCGAACTTCCTCTTCTGACCCTCTCCCATAAGGTCCCCCTTTCTCTCTCCACCCTGAGCGTAGGTGCAGGCACCGACAGAAATCGGCGGCCTGTCGGCGGCCGGTGATACAACCTTGGGCATGGGGGAAAAGAACATTCATCGTCTGAGGGTCGTCGTCGGAGAACCGTGGAAGGAGGCGCTGCTGTGCGCCATGGCGCCGTACGCGCCGTACCGCGCCTGGGACGCACCGGATGCACTCGAGCCGGGTGACGTCGCCTTCGTCGTGCTCGACACCGAGCCGCAGACCGTGCTGTGCGCGGTGCGGGCCGGTGAGAGCCTCCGGCACGCGATCGCCGCGAACTGCGACGACCACCGCGGGTCCTTGCCGACGGTGGCGCAGATGGAGCAGCAGACCGGGGTCGCACTGGGCGACGCCGACGGGCAGCCGCGCACCTCCGCGGCGGCGCGGGCGCTGCTCCGGTTCGCCGAGGAGTACGACGTCAGCAAGCCCGCCGACCGGACCGGCGACAGCTCCGCCGCCGCGGCGCGGATCCTGCTGCAGTCCGCGGGCCGTTGCGAATGCTGCCGGGAGCTCGTCGTCCTCGACACGACCACCCCGGAGGAAGTCATCATCCACACCGTGACCGCCGAAGACTTCGCCGGACGCACCGACTGGCCGGCCCTGCTCTGCGCGCAGTGCGACGCGGCGATGAAGGCCGGCGGCTTCAGCAGCGTGGTGGACTTCATGTTCTCCCGCGAACCGGCCTGCCCGGCCTGCGGTGCGCATCGCACCAGCACCGTGAGCTACGGCATGCCGACCTATGACTGGGCGATGAACATGCCGACCTGGGTCAGCGGCGGCGGATGCTGCGTCGGCGAGCTCGGCAAATGGCAGTGCGGACAGTGCGGCCACAACTGGGGCGAGCTGGAGCCGTGGTGACCGCCACCGGTTGTTGCGGAACGGCCACAATCCCCGACTGACCGGCCGCGATCAGCGTGTCGGCGTGACACCAGCGGCTAATCTGCCCGACGTGTCTGATCTGGATCGGCGGCGATTCCTGGCCTCGCTGGCCGCTGCCACCGTCGCCGGCGTCGGCCTGGCCCACGCCACCATCGACACCGAGAGCCCGCGCAAGGCCGCCGTACCGACCCTCCCGGTCGCCAACGAGTCGGCGGCCGCTCTGCTACCTCCCCCGCCGGCGACCAGCCGAGTCGCGCTGCCCGGCGACGGCATCCTGCACAACCTGCCCGGTGACGGCGACCTGTTGGCGCTGACCGTCGACGACGGCGTCAGCTCCGATGTGGTGCGGCTCTACACCCAGTTCGCCAAGGACACCGGGATCCGGCTGACCTACTTCGTCAACGGGGTCAACGATTCGTGGACCGACAACCTGGCGCTGCTGCGGCCGCTGGTCGAGTCAGGGCAGATCCAGCTGGCCAACCACACCTGGTCACACCCCGACCTGACGACGATCTCCAGTTCCGAGATCGCCGATCAGCTCACCCGCAACGACCGGTTCCTGGCCAACGCCTACGGCGCGGATGCCAAGCCGTACTTCCGCCCGCCGTACGGCAACCACAACGAGACGGTCCGCAAGGTCGCCGCCGATCTCGGCTACAAGGCGGTGACGCTGTGGAACGGTTCACTCTCGGATTCGACGCTGATCACCGAGGACTACATCAAGCAGATGGCCGACAAGTACTTCCGGCCGCAGTCGATCGTGATCGGGCATCTCAACTACATGCCGGTCACTCACGTCTACGGGACGCTGATCGACATCATCAAGGCCCGCAATCTGCGAACCGTCACCCTCGACGACGTTTTTCTGTAGCCGCGGCCCGCACCGCGGGCTTGGCAGCCGCAGACTTGGCAGCCGCAGACTTGGCACCTTCAGCGGCCTTGCGCGCCGAGCGCTTGACCGCCGCCGCCGGCACCGGGTAGTTCCCGCCGATCGCATTGGCGATCTGCAACTGCGACTGCTCCCCCCACATCCGCAGGCTCGGCACGGCATAGCCGTTCGGGTAGCCCAGCGGCCCCAAGCCCGGCCCCAGCGTCACGTTCTCGATGACGCCGGCCAGGCTCGACTCGACCGTTCCGTCCGCCCCGACCGGACCCAGCAGTCCGTCGACGACGGTGTTCCAGGCCGTCTCGAGGTCACCGGTCGACAATGCGCCGACGGTCTGGGTGACGATGGCGACGGCCGCGTTGATGACCGCCTGGGCGGAGCCGACGACGGTGGTCGCCAGGCCCGAGATGATGCCCGGCAGGACGCTGATCACGTTGGTGACGTTGGAGATCAGCACGGAGACCGCGCTGGAGATGGCGGTGACCGTGACGGCGGCCGCATCCTGCAGTTGCACCACCGTGGCGTTGGTCAGGGTGGTGATCGCCCCGGGGATGTCGCCCCCGATCGCCTGCTGGGCGGCGGTGACCACCGCGGCCGGCAGGTTCCACACCGCCTGGCTGAGGATGATCCCGGAGGTGGTCAGCGCATCGACCGTCCCGCCGATGTAGGCCATGCCGTTGAAGCCCAGCTGGCTGACGATCGGCAGCGCGGTGTAGATGAACTCCGGAACGAGGCCCTGATAGGGCTCCCACTGGAAGTCACTGAAGGTGTCGGCGCCGTTGGCGATGTCGTTGTTGACCAGTGCCACGGTGCTGAGCAACTCGGTCAGCGGGCTGTCGAAGGCGGTCAGGGTCACCGGGGCCGGGGTGACGGCTCCGGCGCTCAGCGCCAGTGCGACTCCGGCGATCAACGGGGAACGGACGGCGAATGTCATCTCCATGGGCTCAAACTACGCACTCGCCGGTACCGGTTGTCTAGTGCCTTCCGGCCCTAGATCATCGGCCCGGCCGCATTGTGCCGCGCCCGCCAGTCCTGCAGCACCGGCAGCTGATCCGGGCACATGTACCGGATGGCGCCGATGATGATGTACGCCGTCTCCTCGCCGGTGTAGCCGACGTCGACGATGTCGCCGATCACCGAGTCGATGCTGCCGCCGGCGCGCAGCGGGTGACAGACGTCGTCCTTTCCGACGGCGATGACGCCGGACAGGTTTCGGTAGGCCACGCCGTTGTCGTCGAGGTAGGAGACGTAGTCGATCTGGTCGGCCCGGGCCGGCGGCGCGACGAAGACGGCGAGGGCGAGAAGGGCCGCCGGCACGGCGAACGGTATTGCGCGCATGCCGACGGATACCCCGCCAACGGCCGTCCTACGCGTTGACCCTCGCCGGGGCCACCGGCCGCTGCGGCGCCCCGGTCACCGTGCGCACCAGGCTCCAGCCCACCAGGGCGCCCAGTGCGATCGAGACGATCGCCGCACCGGCGACGCTCATGGTCGACGTGTCGGCCAGGTCCCCGGCGGCATGGCGGCCCAGCGACATGAAGGTCAGCTGCCCGGGCACCAGCGTCCAGAACGCCGCCAGGGTCAGCACGCTGGCCGGCGGCGCACCCTTGATCTGGGAACTCAATACCGCGAACGGGATGGCCACCATCGCGCCGATGAAGCCGGAATGCCCGGTGTTGAGCACATGCCCGGCGAAGGTCTGGGCCAGCGTGGCCACCGCGATGGTGAGCAGCAGCCAGAGGAACGATCTCTTGGGCGCCGAGAGATAGATGTAGAGCCCGACGGCGATCACCACGATCGACGCGTACACCGACCACGGGCCCATCGTCGCGGCCTGCAACTCGGGCGGCACCTCGCCGGCGATCCGGACGCCGAGCACCACGCCGTAGATCAGCAGACCCATCTGAGCGATCCCGTAGACGGTGCGGCTGGCACCGGCAATGATTCTGCCCCCGGCCAATTCGATGCTGCCGATCACCAGCGCCATGCCGGGCAGAGTGGCGATCAGCGCAGGGCTGATCACCCGCAGCAGTCCGTCCTCGGCGACGTCGGCGACGAACCAGGTCGCCAGCAGGGTCACCACCACCGCCGAGAGGGTGGGCAGGATCGGCGTGAGGTTGGGGTAGGGCCGGGCGATCTGCACGAGCAGGCCGACCACCAGGCCGAGGAACAGATGGGCCAGCAGCCCCTTCCACGACGGGTCGATCACCATGCCGAAGCCGACGGTGGTCACCGCGTAGCCCAGCGTGGTGGTCAGCGCGCCGAACCGCGGCGGCATCGTCCGGGCCGCGTGCACCGCGGCGACGGCGTCGGCCGGCGTGATCGCGCCGGCGGCGGCAAGTTCGGCGATCTCCTCGGTCTTGGCGGCCATGTTCATCTGCCCGGAGACCTGGACGAAGCTGTCCATCTCGTACGCGTCGGTGCCGATCTGAATGAACAGAATGGTGGGAAAGGCCGATACCTGCACCGGTTGGGTGGTGTAGCGGGCGGCGATGTCGAGCAGCCGCTGCTCGACCGCCTGGACGGGCTCGGCGGTTTCGATCAGGGCGGCGCCGATCTCACGCAGCATCGCGGCCACCTCGGCCGGGGCATAGCTGTCCGGCGGCGCCAACGCCGGCGGCACCGGCTTGCGCAGTTTGTCGCTGATCGCCGTGATCCAGGAACGCATCCCGCGATGATGCGGTTGCGCGCCCGAGGTTCGGGGCAGCCCGGCCGGTCGGCAGCCGAATTGGTGTGAAGCCGTGACCGGTTAGTGCGTGGTCAGGTCCAGGGCCGGTTCAGCAGCCGGATCGCCATCGAGTGCGCCCGGGTGGCGCAGGAGAAGTAGATGCTGGGCAGCAGCCCGGGAGAGCGCAGCGGGTTGGGCAGGAAGCCGGTGAAGCAGAGCATGTCATCGACGTAGGCGTAGCTGCCGAACCCGTACCCGGCGACCTGCCGGGTGAGGTCGGAGCCGTTGAGGTCCAGGGCCATCCGCACGCCCTTGGCCGGGGTGTCGGCGGAGAGCGGGAAGCGCTGCACGATCAGCAGCCCGTTGCCGTAGATCGGGTGCGGGTTCTCCCCGGACAGCCGGCACAGCGAGGTCTGGTCGCCGAACGGGAACTCCACCGCCAGGCCCTGCCCGGCGCTGGTGGCCGAGACCGCCGGCGGCTGCAGCATGTACTGCTTGACCGACTCCTCGAACTCCTCGGCCGGCCACATGCACGGCTGCTTGCCCTGGTCGAGGAAAACCCCTGCGGTGAAAGCCATGTCGTCCGGTTCGGGCCGCGGACCGTTCTGCGGATGGCCGCTGTGGGCGGGGCGGGCGCCGAACTGCTCGGCGAACACCGGGCCGAGCAGCCGGGCCTCGGCGATCTGCAGCACCGCGGCGGTGCTGATCAGGATCCGCATCCAGGAGGCGATCTCGGGGTGCACCCGCACCAGCGAGCACAGGCTCAGCGTGCGGGTCGCCTCGTCGTAGACCGGGCCGTCCATCGCCGCGCAGCGCATCGGGCCCTCGTTGAGCGCCTCGAGGACCTCGTCGGTGAGGTCGAGATCGGCCAGCATCTCGGTGCGCACGGCGATGGTGTAGCCGGGTTGGCCGTCGGGCCCGGTGTCCTGACCGACCACTTCGATGGTCTGGGCGTTCTGGTCGGCCCACCAGGTGAACCCGGTCGGGGTGCGCACCGACCACTCGTCGTCGACCTGCAGTTGGATGTTGTAGAGCCAGTCGATGGTCTTCGCGCCGAGGTCCATCGGCCGACCGTACCGTCCGTCCGCTCCGTAGACTCACGGCCATGTCGACGACGGTCATCAAGCTCACCGCGGCCGTGGCGGTCGGCGTTCTCACTGCCGGGTGCGGGCACAGCAGCACGAACCAATCCGCCCCGGGGACGGTCACCTCCGTGGTGACCGTGACGCCGACCAACACCGACGTCAACGACAACGGGATCCCGGACAGCGACGACCCGGCCACGGACTGGCCGGGCAAAATGGTGCCGGTCTACGAACCGGCCACCACGCCGGCGGCGATCGCCGGCAAGCAGTTCATGCAGCAGACAACGATGCTCGAGCAGTTCGCCGCCGACATCACCGACACCCTCAAACTGCCCTACGACATCCCGATCAAGGGCAGCCAGTGCGGCGAGGCCCAGCTGTACTGGTCGAGTTCGGACAAGGACGTCGTGCTCTGCTACGAGGACATCCCCCGTCTGCTCGATCAGGCCAGGGAACTCGGTGACGCAGACCCCGCGCCTGCCACCTTCAACGACATGCTGCTGGGCTTCTATCACGAGTCCGGGCACATGATGATCGACCTCTACGACCTGCCGACGGTCGGCCGCGAGGAGGACGACGCCGATCAGGTGTCGGCCTATCTGATGTTGCGGCCCAACGACGACGGCACCGTCGACCGCGACGCCCTCGACGCGATCGGCCAGGGTGCCCGGTCCTTCGGCGCCGACGCCGGCGATGTCGACGACGGCGCGATGTCCGATGTGCACTCGCCCACCAAGGTCCGGATGTACAACCTGGAGTGCTGGACCTACGGCGCCGACCCGGCCTACGGCGCCGGCCTGGTGGCCCAGGGCCTGCTGCCGCAGTACCGTGCCGACGGCTGCGAAGGCGAATACAACCAGTTGCGCGCCGCCTGGGACCGGCTGCTGGAGCCGTATCTGAAATGAGGAACATCGCCGCCGGACTGACGCTGGCCGTTCTGCTCGCCGGGTGCGGGCACAGCAGCCCGCCCCAAAGCGCTTCGAGCACAGTCACTTCCACGTTGACCGCGACGCCGACGAACACCGACGTCAACAACAACGGCACGCCGGACAATGACGACACCGCCGCCGACTTTCCGGGCAAGATGGTGCCGGTCTACCAGCCGGCCACCTCGGCCGAGGCGATCAGGGGCAAGGCGTTCATGGAGGAGAACTCCATGGCCGAGCAGTTCGCCGACGCCATCAACGACACCCTCAAGCTGCCGCACGACATCCGGGTCGTCGGGCAGCAGTGCGATGAGGACAACCTGTGGTTCGACATCGGGGATCAGAGCGTCGCGCTCTGCTACGAGCGGGCGGCGAATCTGCGTGAGTGGGCCGACAGCGTCGAGGGCGCCGATCCCACCACCGTCGCCTTCGACACCATGCTGCTGGGCTACTACCACGAGGTCGGCCACATGGCGATCAACGTCTACGACCTGCCCGCTGTCGGCCGTGAGGAGGACGACGCCGATCAGGTCTCGACCTATCTGATGCTGTGGCCCAACGACGACGGCACCATCGACCGGGACGCCCTCGACGCCGTCGGTTACCGGGCGCAGTACTACCGAGGTTCCTCCGACGACATCGACGACAGCGATCTGTCCGACGAGCACTCGCTGGACAAGGTCCGGATGTACAACCTGGAGTGCTGGACCTACGGCGCCGACCCGGCCTACGGGGCAGGCCTGGTGGCCAAGGGCCTGCTGCCGCAGGACCGGGCCGACGGCTGCGAGGACGAATGGGCCAAGTTGCGCAGCGCCTGGGACCGGCTGCTGGAGCCCTACCTCAAATAGTCGTCCCACCGCCGACGGGTGCCCCTTAGTCTCTAAAGGAGTCCCGGACGGGCAATGAGGAGGACACGTGGCGGAAAGCAAGCCTGTCAAGAAGGCTGCGAAGAAGGCGCCCGCGAAGAAGGCTGCTGTCAAGAAGACGGCTGCCAAGAAGACGGCGCCCGGGAAGGCCGCCCCTAAGAAGGCCCCCAAGGTGCTGCGCGGTGAGGACACCATCACACAGGCCCGCCGGCTGGGCGGTTGGGACTTCGCCACCTGGCGGATGGCCAGCGACGATCCGGTGATGCGCTCGACGATCCTGGGCGTGATGGTGCTGGAGGAAAGCCCGGACTGGGATCGGCTGTGCGAGCGCTACGAGCGGGCCACACGGCTCGCGCCGGTGCTGCGCTCCAAGGTGGTCGAGGGCCCGCTGGATCTGCAGACCCCGCGGGTGGTGGTGGACCCGAACTTCGACCTGTCCTTCCACATGCGCCGGTTCAGCATGCACAAGGGGTCGACGTGGGATGACGTGCTCGCCGTCGCGCGCCGGGCCAGCATGGCCGACTTCGACAAGGACCGGCCGCTGTGGCAGGTGACCCTGCTGGAGGATCTGCCCGACGGCAAGGCGGTGCTGATCCAGAAGCTGCACCATGCGATCGCCGACGGCCAGGGCGCGGTGCAGATTGCTTTGGCGGTGCTCGACTTCACCGAGGAGGGCGCCGATCTCGGCCCGATGCCCGATGCCCCCGAGCCGGTGGTGCTCGACACCAAGGGCTTCCTGCAGGCGGTGCTGCGCAACAACGTCGGCCTGGCGATGCGCACGGCCGAGGACGTCATCCGCGGCATCGGCCCGCTGGCGATGTCGGTGATCAAGGATCCGCTCGGTGCGATCGGCGCGGTGCGCGAGAACATCGAGTCGCTGATCAAGTTCACCAACGTGCCGGGTGGGCCGATGTCGCCGATCATGCAGGGCCGCAGCATCAACTACCACTTCGACACCATCGAGCTGGACTTCGATCAGTTCAAGGCGGCCTCGGCCAAGCGTGAGCGCACGGTCAACGACCTGTTCCTCGCCGCGATCAGCGTGGGCCTGAGCCACTACCACCAGGCGATGGGCCATCCCATCGACAGGCTGCGGATGAACATGCCGATCTCGCTTCGCACCTCGGCCGAGCAGACCAACGCGGTGACCATCGCGCGTTTCGAGATCCCGGTGAGCGAGGACGTCGACAACGTGCTCTCCGCCGCCGCGGAGACGGTGCGGTCCTGGCGGGCCGAGCCGGCCCTGAAGCTGGCCGACTATCTGGCGGAGCTGAGCCGTTTCCTGCCGCCCGACAAGGTGTCCGCGGCCGCGCAGACCTCGGACCTGACCGCCTCCAACGTGCCGGGCATCCCGGTGCCGGTGTGGTTGTCCGGGGCCAGGGTCGAGCGGATGTACCCGCTGGTCGGGACCATCGGCGCGGCGATCAACGTGACGATGCTGACCTACAACGGCACCGCCAGCGTGGGCGTCAGCAGCGACGACGCCGCGGTCGGTGACCGTGATCAGCTGATGGACAGCCTGCGGCACGGCTTCCGGACGGTGATCGGGCCCAAGGTGATCACCGGGGACCCGCTGACCGGGAAGGTGTTGTGAGACTTCGCGTTTGGATTTTCGTCGTCGCGGCGCTGACCGGCCTCCTCACCGGCTGCTCGACGACGCACGCCGCCGACGTCGACTCCCCCGGCCGGGTCGGGGTGGCCGAGTTCGCGAAAGTGATTGCGCAGCCGGGCATTCAGATCGTCGACGTGCGCACCCCGGCGGAGTTCGCCGACGGCCACATCGCCGGCGCGGTGAACATCCCGGTGCAGCAGCCCGACTTCATCGAGCGGGTGGCCCGGCTGGACCCGAAGGCCAGCTACGCGGTGTACTGCCGCAGCGGTCACCGGTCGAAGTCGGCCGTCGCGCAGATGCAGGGTGCCGGCATCACGCACATCTACGAACTGGCCGCCGGGCTCAACGACTGGACTGCCGAGGGGCATCCGATTCAGAAGTGACTCTCTTTCCGGAATTCCGCTATCGCCGGTGATATCGGAATTACGGAAAGAGGACACCGGTTCTCCCCGCCCGAATCTGAACCACTTCTCTTCTCTGAAAAGCGATATCACCGGCGATAGCGCTTTGTGCACAGCCACGCCGCTGCCCGGAAGCGCATCACGCCGGCGCGCGCCATGATGCGGGCATGCCGAACTACACCTATCGCGCCAGTTGGGATGTGCTGAACGGGGAATACTTCGCGCAGTGTCTGGAATTCCCCCTCGACGGAGCGCGGGGGCCAACCGCGCATGAAGCGATCGCCGCCCTGGAGCAGATCGTCGAGGGCCACCTGAAGGAACGTGACGAGTTCGGCCTGAAGCCGCCGAAGTCGATCACCGACCACCACTACAGCGGGACGTTCGTCGTCCGGACCTCAACCATGCTGCATCGCCGGCTCACCGTCGAGGCCGCCGAGCAGGGCGTCTCGATGAATCAGTGGATCGTCGCCAAGCTCTCCGATCGTCCGATCAGGTCGGCGATCGACGAGCTCTTCGCCGATTAGTCCTCACCGTCGCCGTCCGGCCCGTCCATCGCGATGTCGGCCAGGTAATCCTTGGCCGCCTCGGCACGCCCGTCGCGGGCCTGCTGTTCGCGCTCACGCCGGCGTTCCTCGATCGACTTCCAGTGCCCCATCACTCCCCCTCGGCCCGGGCCAGCACCGACAACAGGTTCAGCAGCTCGTGCTCGCTGACGATGCCACGGCGGTAGCAGGCGCGGGCCATATCGCGCAGCACCGGCACGGTGAAGCGGCGCCGGCCGCTCTTGCCGATCCGCAGCGGTTCGATGACCGTGCCGTCGGACTGGGTGAACACCCCGGTGCGCATGGCCCAGTACACCCACTGCGCGGAGCGGCCGAAGAACCGGGCGACCTCACTGGTGCTGTAGTACTTTTCACCGACCTCGGCCGGGTCCGGCAGCTCGCAGTCCCCAGCATCGCAGTCCCCAGCATCGCAGTCCTCGGCTTCGTCGCGAGCCATCGGCTCGCCCGGATGCGTGATTGCGGCGTCGAGCGCGCGCTCGATCTCGGCGTCCAGCGTCGTGATGCCGGCCGCGGAGATCACCGCATAGGACAGTTCGTCGACGATCTTGACCTCTTGGCGCAACGCGAAGTCGATCGGATTGAAGCCGCCGTCGGTGGTGCACGGCTCGAGTTCGCGGCCCATCAGCAGATTCAGCCCGTGCCGCTGCAGCACCAGGCTGAGCCGACGGATGTGCTCCTCGCGGCCGAGGTCGGGCATCGGAAACGGCAGCCAGATATCGGTGCGGGTGGAGATCGCCTGAACCATCGCCGCGATGACGGGCTCGACGCAGGTGAGCAGATCGTGGCTGACCGCCTCCCCGCGGTCGAAGCTGAAGATCTCGCTGATGAACGCACCCTGCTCGGCGGCCTTCTCGGCGAGATCGTCGAGCGCTGCGGTCTCCCGGTCCCCCAGGACGATGACGGCATAACTGGTGTTGACGGAATGCGACATGTAACCCCCCTTTCTGCTCGCCACGGTATCGGCGACCTCTGACAAAAATCGGTCCACGGATTTCTGTCGGTCGGTGCTGGGAGCATGGCGGCATGGGACGGAAACCAAGCGATGACTATGACTACGGCGAGCCGGGCAAGTGGGGCGAGCCGCCCGAGTTGATCGACTTCGTCGAGGGCGGGGATGACGGCGACGATGGGGACGACGAGGACGAGTGACGGCCTCACCACCGCGTTGATGGCTGGCTGAGCGCGACAGCACGACCCCCGGGGATGTCTCTCCTTTCCGTCCCCGGGCGCGGCCGTATCGGCAAGCCAGGACGGCAACCTGGGGTAACCCGAATCAGCCCGGGAGAGCCCCGGCCCACCCGGGCCGGGGCTTGCTCTCACCACAGTTGCGACAACCCGGGTTGAAGGAGATTTCCCATGGTTGACAACCATCAATTTTTGTCTAGTCAAATTGACTATTTTCTGTCTATCTAGATAGACTATTCTTGTGATTGCACCGGCGCCCGCCCGGGAAATCATCCGACAACTCAAACAGGCAGGCTTCACAAAGCGCGACGGACCGGTCAGCACTGACGCGCGGTAGCGACCGTGGGCACATCATCAGCCCCGGCATCCGCAACCAAGTCAACACAGCAATCGACCACTGCCAACGAATATGCAAGGAGAACCGATGCACACCTACAAGGTGAGCGTGACCCGCGATGGAAAGTGGTGGATGGTCGACGTTCCCGAACTCGACGGCTATGTGAGCGCCGACGGCACGGTGAACGTCGGTAGCTTGACTCAAGCTCGCCGGCTGTCCGAAGTCAGTTCGCAGGCGGTGGATTACATCTGCACAGTGACCGACCAGCGGCGCTCGGAGGTCGCAGTGGACGTCCGGGTAACCGTCGATGGTATCGACGTAACCGCCGAAGCCAAGCGTCTCACCGAGGAGCGGCGCCTAGCGGATCAGCACGCCGCAGCAGCCCGGGATTGCGCCGAGAACCTGGCCCGGGAACTGGCCGCGCACGGAGTTGCCGTGCGGGACGTGGGAGATGTTCTTGGTGTTTCGTTCCAGCGCGCGCAGCAATTGATTTCGCGTTAGGCGCATATAGGCACCTTCACACCCGCTGCAACTCGAACAGCGGGATCACCCTGCTGGTCTTGGCCTGGTACTCCCCGAAGCCGGGGGCCGCGGCGACGACCTTCGCGAACACCGCGTCGCGTTCGTCGGACGGCAACTCGCGGGCGGTGACGTCGTAGGAGTCGGTGCCGATCTCGATCCGGGCACCCGGGTTGGCCCGCAGGTTGTAGACCCAGTCCGGGTTGGTGTCGTGGCCGGCCTTGGAGCCGACGATGAAGACCTTGCCGTCGATGCCGAAGTAGGCCAACGGGTTCAGCCGCGGCTGGCCGGACTTGGCCCCGGTGCTGTGCAGCAGGAGCAGGGTGGCGCCCTCGAACGGGCCGCCGACCACGCCCGCATTGGCGCGGAACTCCTCGATGATGCTGTGGTTCCAGGCGTTGACGGAGGCCTTGTCGGTGAAATCGGTCATGTCAGGGACAAGCCCGCCCGACGGCGAGATATTCCCGGATCAGGCCGAGTACACCTGCGCGCCGTCGGAGTAGGTCGCCTGCACGGCGATATCCCGCACCGCGTCGGGATCTTTCTCATGCGCCAGCGGGTCGTCGCCGAGGAAGACGAAGTCGGCGGCCTTGCCGGCTTCGAGTGAGCCGACGAGTCCGTCGGCGTGACACATCCAGGCCGCGTCGATGGTGCTGCCCTTCAACGCCTGGGCCACGGAAACCCGTTCGGCGGCGTTGAGCACCTCTCCCCCGTCGGCCATGGTGCGGGCGGCGGCGGTGGCGATGTAGTTCAGCGGCCCCAGCGGCGAGACCGAGAAATCGCAGTGGAAGCTGGCGCGGATGCCGGCCTTGACCGCCGAGGCGTACCGGTCGAGCAGGTTGGCGCGCTCGGGTCCGAGGATCTCGTCGCGCATCACCTTGCCCCACAGCCGGACGTGGTTCATCAGGAAGCTCGGCGTCACCCCGAGGGAGGCCATCGCCGCGATGTGTTCGTCGTGCAGCAGCGAGGAGTGCTCGGTGCGGTGCCGCTTGGCGGCGTCCCAGGCGGGCAGTTTCGCGGTCGCGGCGAAGGCTGCCATCACCATGTCGACCGCGGCATCGCCGTTGGCGTGACACATGATCGGCCAGCCCGCGGCCACCGTCGCCGCGAAGTGCGTCTCCAACTCGGACTGGGTGAAGTTCGCCTCGCCGCGGGTGTCGCGGCCGAGGTAGTTCTCCCGCATGTAGCCGGTGTAGCCCTGGTTGGATCCGTCGGAGACCCACTTGACGGTCTGCGACCGGAGCCGGTCATCCCCGGAGCCCGGCACGATCCCGGCGGCGGTGAAGTCGGCAAGGTTCTCCCCCCACAACGACATTGAGCCGCGGATCGGGAAGCCTGCCTGGCCGAACACCTGGTGCAGCAGGTCGACCTCCTTGGGGCCGGCGATCGCCCCGGTGGCCGCCTCATGGGTGTAGGTCACGCCCTGCTTGGCCGCCATCTCCGCGATGCCGGTGATGGCCTTGGCGATCACCTCGGGCGTGAGGCTCGGCAGGATCTTCATGAACGGGATCATCGCGGCGGCTTCGGCGACGATGCCGGTGAGCGTGCCGTTGCGCGCGCCGTAGTCACCGCCGGGCGGGTTCGGCGTCGACGCGGTGATGCCGACGGCGGCATACGCCGCGGAGTTGACGTAGAAGAAGTGCTGCGAGGCGTTCATCACCACGATCGGCACGGTCGCCGAGATCTGGTCGAGCAGGTCGAGGGTCAGCGTTGCCTGGTTCGGCAGCAGACTGGGGTCGAAGAGCTGACCGACGACGGCCTGCCCCGCCGGTGCCGTGGCAACGGCGGCCTTCAGCGCGACCAGCACCGCGTCGAGGGTCTTGTTGGTGTACGGCGAGCAGTCCACCCCGTCGAACACCAGCGCCGAGGACACCAGGTGCACATGCGGTTCGACGAAGCCGGGCATGATCACCCCGCCCGTGTGCGCCAGCGTCTTGGTGCCGGGCCCGACGAAGCCCTCCACATCAGCACGGGAGCCGACGGCCAGGATGCGGCCCTTACTGACGGCCATCGCCTCGGCCCGCGGTTGCGAATCGTCAAGGGTGATCAGCGATCCGGTGACGAGCAGCTCCGCCTTTTCGGCGCTCTCCTGCCGCTGCGGCATCGCCGCGCGCTCAGCGGAAGCGACGCCGGAGATGGAGACGCGGGCGGCGTTGGCGGGGTTCGGGGCGCAGCAGTCATTCATAGCGGTCTCTCTCAGTTCAGCGGAATGTCGTTGTCGCTCTTGGATTCCTGGTACTTCTCCGACAGCACGCCATAGCGCGCCTTGATCCGCTTCTCCTGTTGGTGAAGTTCATGACGTAGTGGCTCGTCCTCGGAGTCAACGAGCTCGGGGATCGAGTAGGCCGTCCAGTAGGCGTTGCGGTGCCGATAGCCGCCGGGGTCGAGCCCGAACACCTCTTTCAGGATCCGCAGGTCGTGCGGTATCGCGAAGCTGTCCCGGGAGTCCTGATGGCTGTACAGGTAGTAGTAGTTGTCGAATCCGGCCCAGGTGATCGCCGACATGCACAGCGTGCACGGCTCGTGGGTGCACAGGAAGATCAGGTCCTTGGTATCCGGACGGTCCAGCAGTTCGTAGAACTCGTTGAGGGTGTGCACCTCGCCGTGAAAGAGCGGGTTCGCGGTCTCGTCATTGGTGCCGGCGATCACCAGTGACAAGTCCGACTTCCGCAGGATGGCTGCGCCGAAGACCTTGTTGCCCCCGGCCACACCGTCGGCGGTCAGCGGAAGGATGTCGTGTTCGATCACATCGAGCAGGCGTCCGGCGATGGTCTGTGCGCTCACCTGCGGAAGTATAGGTTCGACCACTGAAGGCGAGGTGAACCATGGATTCGGAGCCGACCGGACCCGAGCCCGGCCAGGGTGCCGCGATGCTGATCATCGGTCAGCCCGTCCGCAGGGGCTGCGAGGACGACTACCTGGCCTGGGAGGACAAGATGCGGGCCGAGGCGTCCCGGTTCCCCGGCTTCTGCGGCGCCGATGTCAGAGCGCCCAGCGATGTCCAGTCCGACTGGGTGATCGTCTACCGGTTCGACTCGGTGGCGCACGCACAGAACTGGCTGAACAGTTCGGCGCGTCAGGATCTGCTCGACGAGGGGGCGGAATTCTTCGACGGCCCCGGCACCAGGCAGGTTCTCTCCCAGGGCAATCAGATCAACGAACCGCTCGTCACCAGCGTGGTGACCAACCGGGTGCCCGACGATCAGGTTGAGGCCTTCCTGGCCTGGCACAGGTCGATGACCGAGGCCGAGGGCCGCTTCCCCGGATTCCGCGGCACGGAGCTGTTCCGGCCCATCGAGGGTGTCCAGGACGAGTGGACGACGGTCTACCGGTTCGACACCGCCGAGCATCTCGATGCCTGGCTGAATTCCGATGACCGCCGGAGACTGCTGGCCGGTTCACCATTCGGCGACTACCGGCTGCACACGATCGACCAGTCGTTCGGCAACTGGTTCGCCTTCGCCGGCGACGCCGGGAAACCGCCGTCGGACTTCAAGACCGCGATCGCCGTGTGGTTCGCCTTGTACCCGACGGTGGTGTTGCTGACCATGCTCACCGCGCCACTGAACCTGCCGTTCTGGTTGGCGATGCTGGTGGGCAACCTGTTGTCGAGCCTCGTGATGAGCTATCTGAGCATGCCCTTTTACGGGACGCGGCTGCTGCGCTGGTGGCTCAATCCGTCCCCGTCGGCGCCACAACCGGCCACCAACATCAAGGGCATCGCCCTGGTGCTGGCGGTCAACTCGCTGTGGGCCCTGATTTTCTACTTCATCACGGTCAGGGTCGGCGTTACCGTGTGATCCATGCCGGCCGACGTCGTCTTCATCAACGGAAAGTTCACCACCCTGGGAGGTCCCGCCGACCATGCCCAGGCGGTCGCGGTCACCGGCGGCCGGTTCAGCGCCGTCGGCACCCGGGCGGAGATCGAGAAGCTCGCCGGGAAGGACACCGAGGTCGTCGATCTCGAGGGACGCCGGGTCGTCCCGGGTCTGATCGACGCGCACTGCCACCCCGTCGAGACACTGTGGATGAAGGACGACTGGGTCGACGCCCGCTTTCCCGACACCGCCTCGGTGGCGACCACGCTGGAGAAACTGGCCGACCGGGCGAAGAAGACCAAGAGCGGTGACTGGATCTTCGTCGCCTGCGTGTCGGCGTCGGAGAACAAGTTCACCGAGAAGCGGCTTCCGTCCAAGGCCGAGCTCGATGCGGCCGCGCCGGACAACCCGGTGATCCTCGGCAACGGCACACACATGGCGATCGTCAACTCGACGGCGCTGACGGTGCTCGGCATCACCAAGGGAACGACCACACTGCCCAAGGGCGGAACCGTGCTGCTCGACGGCGACGGCGAACCCACCGGGGTCATCACCGACGGTTTCGCCGACATCCCCAGTGCGCCGCAACCGGACGAGGTCGCCGGATACGTCGCGAAGGGCATCCCCGAGTTCTGGAACTCCCACGGGTTCACCTCACTGATGGCGATCACCCCGCATCAGGTGGTGCCGGCGGTGCAGGCGGTGGCCGCCACGGTGGCCGAGCCCAACATCCGCTACTCGGTGTCGGTGTGGGCCGCCCCGGACGGCAAGGGATTTCCCACCGACCTCACCGACTTCGAGATGCCCGCCGCCGCGGACCCGGACTACTACCGTTTCGTCGGCCTCAAAGCATGGATCGACGGCGAGAACGACTGCCGCACCGGCTACATGTACCAGCCCTACCTCGGTCACTTCGACATCGATCCGCCCGGCGGGCGGGGCACCCTGGTCACCCCGCAGGACGACGCCGACGCCTTCGCCGACCTGGCGCACCACAACAACCGGATCGCCATGCTGCATTGTTCCGGTGACGCCGCCGTCGACATCGGCCTGAGCGCCTACGAGCGTTCGGTGCAGGCCGGCCCCCAACCGGACACCATCCGGCGCATCGAGCATTTCGGCATGTTCCAGATCACCGATTCCCAGCTGGAACGCGCGAAGAAGCTTGTGCCGCATGGACTTCGAATCTCGGTTCAGCCGATCTGGCTGACCGAACTGGTCAGGGCCGACATCGAGAACATGGGCGAACAGCGGGCCAGGACCGGCTTCAGGTTCAAGACCCTGATCGACTCCGGCCTGGAACCCGCGGCCAGTTCCGACATGACCGGGATCTACCTGGGCAACGTCGAGCCGTTCGTCGCCATTCAGGCGATGGTCACCCGGGGGTCCGACGGCGGGATATTCGAGCCCGACGAAGCGATCTCGGTCACCGACGCGCTGCGGATGTGGACGCTGTGGCCGGCCCGGGCGATCGGCGAAGGAGCCAACCGGGGCAGCATCGAAGTCGGCAAGCTCGCCGACATGACGGTGCTCACCCATGACCTGTTCGCCGTCGCACCGGAGCATCTCCATACCGTTGCCGCGGCGAAGACCATCGTGGGCGGACGGGTGGTGTACTCCCGCTAGGTCTTGACGATGCTGCGTTGACGCAGGCTGTCGTAGATCGGCGGTGAGCCCACCAGGTAGGCGGCCAGCACCGCCGAGGCGGTGGCGGCCAGCAGCGGCACGATCACCGCGGTCGAGGCCGTCATCTCCAGGACGAGCACCATGCCGGTCATCGGCGCCCGCACGGTGGCACCGAAGAACGCGCCCATGCCGACGATCGCCATCGGAACCGCAAGGGCCGCAATGTCTCCCGGCCACACCAGACCGAGGACGCCGACGAACAGCACACCCCACAGCGCCCCGACGGCCAGCATCGGCGCGAACAGCCCGCCCACCACCGGCGCGGAGTAGGACAGCGGTCCGCCGACGAAGCGTGCCACCAGCAGTGCCCCGACGGTGCCCAGCAGGAGGTGCTGCCCACCGAGGAGCATCTGGGTCAACTCCTCCCCGCCGCCCGCGGCGCGCGGATAGATCACCATCACCAGGCCGATGCCGGCGCCGATGACGGTGGCTTTGGCGACGGTGGGCAGCCGGCGCGACGCGGTCAGCCGTTCGAGGAACAGGAGCACCAGCCGGTTGTAGGTGGCGCCGAGGAGCCCGGTCAGCAATCCGAAGACGACGAACAGCGGTAGCCACACCAGCTGCGGTTCGTCGACGTCCGCCAGTTGGAACTCCGCATGGTCGCCGAGGATCAGCCGGGCGCAGCCGACGGCCATCGCCGCGGCGAACACCGTCGCCAGAACGGTTTTGGCGCGGAACGACCGGGTGACCTCCTCGAGGGTGAACAGCGTTCCGCCGATCGGGGCGTTGAAGGCGACCGCCAGGCCGGCCCCGCCCAGTGCGGTCTGCATCATCCGCACCTCGTCGTCGGGCAGCCGGGCGCGCCGGCCCGCCTCGGCGCCGATCGCCGCGCCCATGTGCACCGTCGGGCCCTCGCGGCCCAGCACCAGTCCGGAGCCGATGGCCAGCAGACCACCGATGAACTTGGCCGGCAGCACCCGGATCGTCGGCGGCTCCACCTCACCGCGGTAGACCGCCTCGACATGCTGGATGCCGCTGCCGCCTGCCAGCGGCTCCCAGCGCACCACCAGCGCGGCCAGGGTGGCGCCGAGGGCTGCCGCTCCGACCGGGATCAGCCAGCCCGGCCCCGGTAGTTCGCGTGCCCAGTCGACCAGGTCGATGCGCAGCCGGTCGGCGGCCTGCAGCAGCCAGCGGAACGCACCGCCGATGAATCCGATGACCGCGCCGGCGATCGTCGCCGTGATGCAGATGCGCACGATGCCGCGAGTGTCGTCGGCGCCGTCGTTCACCCCACTACGCCAATGTCGGTGTGGGAGAAATCATCCCCTTTGAACAGCAAGGGCTGGCCGCTAATTTTTGCCAGTGCGTACGCGAAGCAGTCTCCGTAGTTGAGGCCCGCGCGGTGTCGGCCCTTGCCATAACGGCGGTAGGCGGAGCGGGCCGCTTCGGCCTGCGACGCATCGACCGCGACCAGGTCGACTCCGGCCCGGTGCAGCCACAGATCGAGTTCCCGTCCCCCGGCCTCGCCGAACCGCGTCTCGATGACGATGGCGGTCTCCAGGTACGACGCGGTCGACATCATCCGGACTGGGTCGGCTTCCACCGCGGCCTCCAAATGTGGCGCCTCGGGCTCGTCGTTCAACATCGCGACCAGGGCAGATGAGTCGATCACCATCAGACGGGCAAGCCGCTCTCGTCGTACCCGAGGATGTGCTCTGCGCATCGCGTGTCGAGCACGGGAAGGCTCGCGCAGCGCCGGCGGATGGCGGCCAGTTCATCACCGAGTGGTACGGCCGCGGTGCGTCCGGTCTCGCGTGCCAGGCGTTCCCGCAATGCGACAACGATCGCCTCGGTCAGCGTCTCGCCGGTCCGGGCAGCGAGTTCCCGGGCGAGCCGATCGGCTTCAGGGTCTTTAATACTGAGCGCCACATCCAGATTATATACCAATAGGTATATTATAGATATACCCAGTTCAACTACAGATTCAGCGAGTACTTCTGATTCAGCTGCCCGCTGCCATCGACCGAGTACCAGCCCCAGTACGGCTCGAAGATGCCGCCGGTCTTGAGGTTCTCGTCGTTGAACTCGAACAGATAGAACGGGAAGTTCTTGGTGCCGAAGGCCGGCGACCCGGTGTTGAGGATGCTGGTGATGATGTTCTGGTTGTAGATCTGGGCGTTGGTAGTCGTCGAGTAGGTCGAGGCGCCGCCGACCGACGATGTGGCCCAGCCGGTTTCGCCGATCGTGATCGCCAGGTTGATGCCGGCTTTGTTCAGTGCCCACTGCACCGCGTCGTACTCCGCCCAGAACAGGCTGTGATAGACCACGCCGTTGTCGTTGACCGGATTGCTGCTCGACTGGCCCAGGGCGTAGGCCAGGCTGATGTCGACCGGGTTGTTCTGCAGGTCGATCAGCGGGTAGGGGTCGATCTCAACGGTGCTCTTCAGCGCGCCGAGCAGGGTCGTCAGTCCGTTCAAGCCGCCGGTGTTGAGGGTGGCGTTCGACGGCGGGTAGGAGCCCGTGACCAGCCCCATGGTGAACGAGACCGTCACCGGCGTCGACAGCCCCGCTGCGGCGATCGCGGCCTGCATACTCTGCACGGCCGTGGTGACCGGAGACAGATCGGCGCCGAACGCGGCATCGACCTCGTTGCCGACCACGATCGTCTGGACGATGGAACTGTAGGGCTGCAGAGACGCCACGACGGCGGTGGCGTCGAGTCCGGCCAGCTGTCCGTTCGGGATCTCTACCGTCACAGCGGCATTGGGGATCTGCGCCTGGATCACGCCCAGCGCATTCGTATCGATCGAATACAGCCGGATGCTGGTGATGCCGAGCTGGTTGATCACGCCCACCGCCGAGGGGTAGGACGGGGCCGGGCTGGCGTAGGTGTTGCTGAGATCGACACCGATGGCGCTGGGGACGGGAAACAGCAAGCGCCGCACCAGCATCAGCGCACCCTGGACGAAGTCGACGATCGGCCCGCCGGGCAGCGCGGCCAGCCAGTTGATGCTGGTGTTCAGCGCCCCGCGGACCGCGGTGGAGATCGCGGTGGCGATGGTGGCCACCGGGCCGGTGAATGTCTTGGCGACCGCGGGGGCGGTGACCGCAGCCACCACGGCCGCCTGGCGGCTGCTGACCGGTGCCGACACCACGGCCGGGGTGCGCACCGGCGCCGCACCGACCGGAACCGCGACCGCGCGCGGGCGCGCGACGGCCGCTGCGGGCCGGACCGGGCCGACGGATCGGGTGGCCGCCGCGGGCCGGGACTTCGATCGCACCGGGGTGCGGGCGGACGGGGCCGAGCGGTGCGCGCGGGGCGTCGCCGCGCTCGCGGTGGGTGACGAGGTGTCGGGGGTGTCGGCGCCGGCGACGGCCGGGGCCGCCAGCGACAGCCCGGCGGACAGACACGCGGCGGCCACTGCCGCACCGATCCTGGTCCCACTCATCAGCATCGTCATCGGTGGTCTCCCATTCGCCGGGCGCTGCAGCACCGCTTTGGAAGCTACCCCTTGAGGGCCGTTTGAAACATGGCCGGTTCTGACATGATCGCGACGTGAGCTTCCCGGCACGCCTGCATGTGCTGCTGGCCCGCGACAGTCCCACGGCGGTGGTGATCCGGCGCGGGCCAACCGACCGGGTCGCCACCATCGGCTGGGATCGCAGGACCGACACCTTCACCGACGGTCAGTGGCTGCACGGCCGGATCTACGAACGCCGCAGCGACCTGTCCCCCGACGGTAAGCACCTGATCTACTTCGCCCTCAACGGGCACTTCGACTCCGAGGTCGGTGGTTCCTGGACCGCGGTCTCCCGAGCGCCGTGGCTGCATGCGGTGACGCTGCTGGGCAAGGGCGACGGCTGGCACGGCGGCGGGCTGTTCACCGGAAACCGGCACTACTGGCTCAACGACGGCTCCGGGCACCGCGTGATCCGGGAGTCCACCGAGATCCGGCGCAACCGCGAGTACACACTGGAGCGCCCCTTCGGCGGCGAGTGCCCCGGCGTCTACTACCCGCGGCTGATCCGAGACGGCTGGATTCTCAAGGAGCGCGGCGAGATCGGCCGGATGGAGTCGCTGACGGTATTCGACAAGACCGTCGGGAACGGTTGGCTGTTGCGCAAGCTGGCCCACGAACAGGTCAACGCCCCCGAGGGCAAGGGCTGCTACTGGGACGAGCACCTGCTCATACACCCGCAGCGCGCCGTGACGATCGTCGAACCGGACTGGGAGTGGGCGGAGGTCGACGGGAACCGGTTGGTGTTCGCCATTCTCGGGTGTCTGTTCTCGGTGGCGCCGCCCGGGCCGGACGCCGACGCGCTGGCGGAGCCGACGTTGTTACGCGATTTCAACGCCATGACGTTCGAGGAGCGGGTCGCGCCGTACCGGTAGGGCGCCGGCGGAAAGTCAGCACCCGCGGCCCGAGGATCCACGCGTTTCAGCTCGTGTGGACCGATGAGCGCCGCCACTGGCCGTGGGACCCCGGCTGGAGCCATGGGCGCCGCCGTCAACCGGTATTCGGTGTCCGTGCACCAATATGAGCACGTCAGAGGCGTCGCACAAGTAACTACAATCGGGATATGAGCAGCGAGATCTCCCAGCGGGAGCTGCGGAACAACAGCGGCGACATCATGCGCCGTCTGGACGAAGGTGAAGCGTTCGTCGTGACCCGCAACGGCGTTCCGGTCGGCGAGCTGGTCCCGTTGCCTCGACGGCGAGTGGTGAACGGGCCGGCGTTGGCGGCCGCCTTCCACGGCGCCCCGCGGATCAACTCCGCGCAGTTACGCGAGGACCTCGACCGATGCGTGGATCAGGACATCGAGCCACGTGGCTGAGACGAAACAGGGATTGCTCGACACTTCCGTCGTGATCGACCTCGACGTCATCGAACCGGGCACCTTGCCCGAAGAAGCCTGCATCAGCGCCGTGACCATGGCCGGTCCTCACGCAACCGATGATCCCGCTGAACGGGCTCGGCGCCAGGACCGACTGCAGCAGCTGGAGTCGTGGGTCGAGCCCGTTCCGTTCGACGGAGACTGCGCGAGAGCGTACGGGCGGATCTACGCCGCCGTTCGAGCCGCCGGACGCCAGCCCCGTCGGCGTGCGGCCGATCTGCTCATCGCCGCGACCGCGCTGGCTGCAGGATTTCCCCTATATACGAGGAATGCCAACGACTTTCAGGGCCTCGAGCAGATCCTGCGGATCATCGCCATCTGACCCGTTGTCGCTACGAGGCGGGCAGAAGGACAGTCGTCTCCCCGCCGATCAGGCCTTCATCTCATACGCGCCGCTGTACCCGAGAACCTCGGAGACGAAAGCGTTCTCCGCGGCAGCGTCGATCACGGGTTTACGCACCAACGTCAACGCCGCCGCACTCTGCGCGTCAGTGGCCGAGGCCTGCCCGTGCAACTCGACCGCATAGCCGGCCATGTCGCCGACGAACACCGCGAGCATCCGGTCGAGGTGCGCCTCGGTGAGGTCAGAGATATCGCTGACCGAGCCGGGCCGGGTCTCACCGTCATCGAGTGCCAGCGCTGCGGACTCCAGGATCAGCTGCGCGTAGACGATCTGGGTGAACAGCTGCCCGAGCACCTGCAGGTAGTCCAGGTCCTTCTGCTGGGCCTCGGTTGGCGGGGCGGTGAGCACCAGTTGGGTGAAGGCGTCGATCTGCTCGCGGAACACCGCCACGTTGGGCAGGTGCGCGAACCGGTCGAAGGCCGGCCGCCAGTCGCTGAATCCGATGCCGCCCAACCCTTTTGCCGCGCCCTGGTGGAAAAGGTACGCATCGTCGGCGGCGTCCTGGCGCACCGGGATCGGCGGATAGTCCGCCGCCGCACCGTGGGCCGCGCCGAGGTAGCGCGGCATGAACTTGAGCACCAGGGCGATGTTGACGTGCACGGTGCCCTCGAGTTTGGGCAGCGCGCGGATGTCGGAGGCCGCCCGGCTGAAGTAGGTGTCGCGCTCGAAGCCGCGGGCGGCGATCACGTCCCAGAGCAGGTCGATCACCCGCTCCCCCTCGCTGGTGACCTTGGCCTTGGTGATCGGATTGAACAGCAGGAATCGACGGTCGTCCTCGCTCGCGCTGCGGAAGTAGTCCGTCGAGCGGGCGGCGAACATCTTCATCGCGATCAGCCGGGCGTAGGCGTCGGCCAGCATGCGCCGCACGTGTGGGAAGTCGGTGACCCGGTTGCCGTAGAGGATCCGGTTGTGCGCGTGGGTGACCGCCTCGTAGAAGGCGTGCTCGCAGATGCCGATGCTGGCCCAGCCGAGGTTGACCTTGCCGACGTTGACGGTGCCCAGCGCGGCATCGAAGGCCGGCTTGCCGACGTGCAGGATGTCGGTGTCGCCGACGGGATAGTCGTGCAGTTCGAAGGCGGCGACGAACATCTGTCCGGCGACGACGTTCTTGAGCAGTTCGTAACCCGGATGGCTGGGGTCGACGAGGAAGAACACGTGCTCGCCCGGGTGCTGCGGGTCGTCGTCGGCGAACTTGCCGTACACCGAGAGCCGCCCGGCGGCGTTGCCGTTGCCGATGTACCACTTGCCGCCGTTGGCGGTGAAGCCGCCGCCGGGGTTGCGGCGCAGGATCATGTCGGACGAATAGATGTCGGCGCCGTGCTCGCGCTCGGAGAGGCCGAAGCCGAAGATGTGCCCGTCGTCGAGCAGGCCGGCGACCTCCTTGCGCGCAGTCTCGTTGTCGCTCAACCAGACCGGGCCCAGGCCGAGCACGGACACCTGCCAGGCGTACCAGTGCGCCAGCGAGTAGAAGCCGAGTACCTCATTGAGTTCGTTGATGCGCGCCAGGTCCCAGCGGGCATCGGGTGCGCCGGTCTGGACGCCCACCTCGGCCGGGGTGCCGAAGGTGGCGAAGATCTTCTCCTCGGCCACCAGCTTCAGGAAGTCGGTGTACCACTGGCCGGAGTAGTACTCCTCCTTGTTGCGGGCCAGTCCCTTGGTTTCGAAGAAGTCGACCAGGGCGAGAAGCTTCTCGCGGGTGGGCTCGTCGAAGGAGGTGGGGTCATAGGTCGCGGGATTGAACAGCAGGGGCATGGGTTCAGGGTATTCGGAAGTCCGCCGCCGGTGATAGCATCAATATACGCATCAAATGATGCTTATGGAGGTGCAGTATGCGGACCACCGTCACCATCGACGACGAACTACTCGCCAAGGCCGCCGAGCTCACCGGCGTGCATGAAAACACCGCCCTACTGCGCCGGGGCCTGGAAACACTCATCCGCGTGGAGAGCGCCCGGCGGCTCGCCGCTCTGGGCGGCACCGACAAGACCGCTGCAGCAGCCCCGCGCCGGCGATGATCCTGGTCGACACCGCGATCTGGATCGACCATCTGCGCAAGGCTGACCCTCAACTCGTCGAACTGCTCGGTCTGGACGAAATAGGCTGCCAGCCGCTGATCATGCAGGAGATCGCACTCGGTTCACTGCGGCAGCGCGAGGCCGTGCTCGAACTGATCGCCAAGCTCTACCAGTTCCCGGCGATCAGTCACCACGAGATCCTGCACCTCGCCAACCGACACCGGCTCTGGGGCAAAGGGTTGAGCGCGATCGACGTGCATCTGATGGCCGCGGTCGCCGTGACTCCCGGTTCATCGCTGTGGACTCGGGACAAGCGGTTGATATCCGCCTGCTCTGATCTCGGCATCTCAATGTTCGACAGTCCATGATCCCGATGGCACTATCGCCGTCGGCAGCCCTAGGGCAACACGGTATGCATCAGCATCACGTTGTAGGCCGACCACAGCGAGAGGTTGTAGTACACGTCCTTGCCCGTTGACCACGGATGCATGAACGGCCCGTACACCCCGCCGGGGAACTGCCACGACGACACCAGCATCTGCTCGGGACCCCACGGTCCCTGCGGGGCCGGTGCGGTGCGCATCACGACGTCGTTGGAGCGGTTGGTGTACATCACCAGGTACTGCTTGAGGTAGGTGTTGAACTGCGCCGACATCTCACTGACCGGGCCCGGGATCACCGGAGTGGCCGCCGCCGGGTTGCCCGGCACCCAGGAGTTGGTGTCGGAATTCCAGTACTCGTACTTGGTCAGGTCCGGCACCAGCGCCGGGGCCACCCGGGCCACGTACGCCGAACCGCTTCGCCCACTTGGGGTTCCGTAGGAATACAGGTACAGATCCCCCGGACCGGGCCGCAGGAACGCACCCATCTGGAAGTTCTGGTTGCCGGCTTCGGGCTTGCGGATGGTGCCGGGGTACACACCCCAGCTCTCGCCGTTGTCGGAGGACACCGCCAGCGCCGAGTAGTTGGTGGTCCACTGGCCGTCGTTGTCCCAGGTCTTGATCGACATGAAGTTCATGAACTGCTTGCCGCCGTAGCCCACGCCGGCGGTCGGGATGATGCCGGTCTCCTCCGGCGCGGCGTTGATGCTGTTGACGATCTGCTTGGCGATGCCGGGACGCCAGATCGGCGAGCCGGAGTAGCGGTTGCCCATGGCGGCGTCACCCACGGCGACGGTGTTGGCCAGGGTCCGGTCGGAGCTGCGCATCAGCACGTTGTAGCGCCATTGCTTGCCCGGGATCTGGCAGAAGCCCTTGGTGTCGCCGAAGGCCATCAGCACCTGGTCGTTGGCCGGATCGCCGTTGTCCCACATGATGCCGAGATCGGTGCCGGTGACGGCCAGGTTCTGAATGGTCTTGTTGGGGCTGTCCGGTCCGGTGACCCAGCCGACGACCGAGGTGCCCGGCGCGACACCGGCCGGGGCCGGCGCGACGGCCACCGCCGGCGCCGGAATGGGTTGGGCGGCAACGGGAGCCGGCACGGTGGCGTTGGGCGCAGGCACCGGAACGACAGCAGCCTGCTTCTGCGTCTGCGCCGACGGGGCCTGAGCCGAGGGAGTCAGCGCCCGCGCCAGCATCTGGCCGATATTGGGCAGCGGCGCTTTGTCATTGGCGCCGGTGGGCTTGTGTCCGGTCGGCCGGCCGAAGGCGAACTTGCCCGGGTTGGGGATCTCGACGTTCTGATTCGGCAGTGGCTGCGCCTCGGCGGCGTATCCCTCGCACCCCTCGGCGGAGGCCGGCGGTGCGGTCAGCCCCGCGCACAGCACGGGCACCAGCACGCAGGCCAACCACGACAACGGCTTCGGGGACATGACAGGGACGTTAGGGGCGGGAATGCCCGATATGGCCGGCGCGAGGTGAATGGGTACGGGTTCGTGACCGTGTCGAGACCAGCAGAGAGCTAATGTCCAGCGGATGCTCCCCCGAATCATGTTGATGTGCGCCTTCTTTGGCATGGCCGCAACGAACGCCGTCGCTCCGGCTTCCGCGAATCCCGATCCATGCCCGGACGTCGAGGTGATCTTCGCGCGCGGCACCGGCGAGCCGGCCGGCCTCGGCGTGGTGGGCCAGGCGTTCGTCGGCGCCCTGGCCGCCAAGCTCGGTGGGCGCACCCTGAACTCCTACGCGGTGAACTATCCGGCCGACTTCGACTTCCTGGCCGCCGACGTCGGCGCCGATGACGCCGCCGCGCGGATCGTCGCGATGTCGAGCCGATGCCAGGACACCAAACTGGTACTCGGCGGCTACTCGCAGGGCGCGGCCGTCATCGACATGCTCGCCAATGTCGGGCCGCTGGGCCAGAAGATCGGCGGCATCGGATCGGCTCCCCCGCTGGCGGCTCCGTTAGCCGACAAGGTCAGCGCGGTCGCGGTGTTCGGCAATCCCGCCGACCGCTTCGGCACCCCGCTGTCGACGACGGGAGCCTTCGCCGGCAGGGCGATCGACCTGTGTAACGCCGCCGACCCGATCTGCTCGCAACAGGGCGACACCATGAAGGCGCACGAGGAGTATCAGTTCGCGCCGTCTGATCAGGTGGCCGCGGACTTCGTGGCGGCGCGGCTGTAGGCCTGCCCTACAGCACGAAGATGGACTGCGCCGGGTCCAGTGAACTCTGCGAGAGATTCGCCAGCAGCCCGGTGTAGCCCGGCAGCTGCGGGTTCTGGTCGTAGTACAGATTGCCCGTCGAGCGTTCGTAGACGAACTGACTCTGACCCGGGGTGCAGAAGAACAAGGCCCGGTCGACGAAGTCGACCGAGGAACTCGTCGCCCCCAGCGCGGTCTTGTCGATGCCGATGATGTCGCCCTGGCTTCCGTCGGCCTGGACCAGCGGCGGCGTCCACGCGTTGCGGAAGACGGAGTTCAGCACGAAGGTATCGGTGGCCGCCGTCCCGGGAAGCGTCCCCTGGGTGACCTTGACCCGAGGCCCGGTGCCAACGGGCGCAACCGAACTCGAGTAGCGCCACACCCCGCCGGGGATCACGCTCGCGCTGGCGCCGTCGCCGGAACCCCAGACGTAGAGGTCCAGCGACACCGAGGTGGGGATGTTGGTGAACTGGCCGGCCGCCTCGTCGTTGGGGTAGGTGAAGAATCCGTACACCCCGTTCGCGTCGGGGGCGAAACCGTCGAGCACCGCGGCGGTGCGCAACGCGATCGCATACGGCGTCGACGCCGGCCCGGTCACGCTATAGCGCCAGAAGTCGAAGTTGTCCTGACTGGTGCCCGACAGCTGGGTTCCGTTGTAGGGCAGGGACGCGACGAAGTTCTGATACGAGGTGGGCACCCATCCGGTGACGTTCATCCCGATGTTCGACGCCGGCTCGTTGGACTGCTGCGCCCACACCTTGTCGGGCCCGATGATGCGGCTCACCGTCGACGGCGGCTGCGGGTCCCACGGGTTGGTGCCACTCCACACCAGGTTGCCGTAGGCCGTACCGGCGGCGTTGAGTTGGCTCACCGCGGTGTCGAAATCCTTGAAGCCGTAGGTCTGTTGGTCCACCGCGCCGGTCCAGCCGGACCCGTTGATGGTGAACTTCATCTGCACCGGCAACGACCACTCGTCGATGTAGGAGGTGTCGATGGTGTACTCGTTGCCGCCGCCGGCGGCCGGGTAGAGGTTGTACTCGATGAAGCTGTAGTTGGCGAACGCGTCCCCGGCCGGGGTTCCCGGCGGGTAGAACGGGTCGACCCCGCTCGTCGGGGTGATCGGCAGGGTGAACCCGCTCGTCCCCTCGACGATGTAGATCCGGTTCCCGGGCGATCCGGCCGGGCCGTTGTTCAGCGCCAGCGTCACCGGCGCCGACGAACCCGCCGCGATCGACACCCCCGACCCGGCGGGGATGCTGTAGTCGCCGGTGTTGGGCAGGTTGTACACCCAGATGGTCTGCTGGGAACTGTTGTGCAGGGTGATCGTCGGGGCGGTCGGCCCCGCCGCCGGCGCCTCGATGATCGGATCGGGAACAAGGCTGCGGCGCAACGACAGCAGCGCGCCCTCGAGGAAGTCCGAGATCGGGTTGGCCGGCAGGGTGGACAGCCACTTGCGGACGCCGTCGAGGACGTTCGCGATCCCGGTGATCACCGGGGAGACGGCCTGGGCCGGTGCGACGCTGGCGGCCTTCGGGGCAACGACGGCGAAAACAGGCGCAGCAGGAGCCGCGATGACCGGGGTCACGACGGCGGCAGACGCACCCGAGGCGATCGCAGACACCGGCACCGGCCGGGTGGGAGCGGCTGCGGCGCGCCGTGGCGCCCGCGGCACGGCCACCGCCGCCGCACGCGGGGCGGCGGAACGCGAGCCAACTGCACGAGGAACGGCAACTCGCGCAGACCGGCCCGACCGGGGGGCAGGGGCTTTCGCGGCGATACCGGAGTCGGCGGAGGCTCCCGGCGCATCACCCTCGGCTGCGGCCACACCGGCCGCCTGAGGTCCGGCCAGCGAGAGCCCGAGGGCAACCGCTGCCGTCCCGATTCGCACACCGGTGTTGACCATCACCGCATGATTACCTCACAACACCGGATCCGGAATAGATCGCCGGATCTATCGGCGGGCCGGACCGGATAGCCTCGCAGGGACGCACGCGATGGCACGCACGCGATGAAAGGGCAGAGGAACCTGAACCCCTCAGAGATCGAACAGGGACGCTTCGCGCTGGTGTTCAACCACCAGCTCCACGACGACGAGCCGCCGCATCCCCTCGAGGTCCGCTTCGACTGGGACGGCGCGACGTCGGCCTCGTTCGAGCTGAACTCGTGGGACAGCCCTGATGAGCCGAGCTTCGGCGTCCAGGTGAACAACGATCCGGTCACCGGGTGGGCGTCCTGGGTCAACGGGGAGGACGTCCTGATCGCCTTCGCCAGACCGATGGCCGACGAGGAGGGCTGGGCCCGGGTCGAGTCCGGCGCCCCGGGCGGCGCGCTGCACGACTACGGTGGCGAACTCGACGAGCCGGAGACCTGGGTCAGCTTCGCGATGCTGATCAACGCGGTGGTGTTGGACCAGCCGGTGGCGAACATGAGCCGGCAGACCTACTGACCGTTTCGGACGCTCCCCGGATGGGTATTCACCCCATCTGGAGGTGACGTGATGGTGGTTGAAAACGGCCAGATCGTTGTCGGCGTCGATGGCTCCCCGCAGTCGTCGGCGGCGGTGAAATGGGCTGCCCGAGAAGCACAGTTGCACAATTCGGCACTCATGTTGGTGCATGTGATCCCACCGGAAACCCACACGCGCGCAACGTGGGCGGGCGTTCCGGTCTATCCCGACCATGCCCGATTGCATCGGGAGAAGGTGGCCGGGTACCAATCCCTGGGGACCGCGCAGCGCACCGCGATGGAGGCCATCGGCCCCAGCGACGGCCTCCGGGTTCATCATGAGGTGCTGATGGGTCCGGTGGCGCAGACGCTGACCGCCTGCGCACAACATGCCGACCTGCTGGCGGTGGGCTGCGGCAACCACAACGCCTTCGCCCGCGCGCTGTTCGGGTCCACCAGCTCCGAGCTGATCCACCACGCGCGGTGTGCGCTGGCCTTCATTCACAACGGCGACTTCCCCACGACCCGCTCGCCGAGCGACCCGGTGCTCGTCGGCGTCGACGGATCGTCGGCATCGGATCCGGCGCTGGAGGTCGCGTTCGACGAAGCATCCCGGCGCGGCGTGGACCTGATCGCCTTTCACGCCTGGAACGACGAGGGCCCGGTCAAGTTCGGGCGACCCGGCCATGCCCCCATCGAGTTCGCCAACCTGCGAGCCGAGGAGGAACAGGTCCTCAACGAGCGGCTGGCCGGCTGGAGCACCCGGTACCCGGAGGTGGCGGTCCGCAAGGTCGTCGCCTCCGAACGGCCGGTCCCCGGCCTGCTGCGGTGGGCCGAGAAGGCCCAGCTGCTGGTGCTGGGCAGCCACGGCGACCGGTTCGCCGACAAGCTGCACCGGTCGGTGCGCTCGGCGGTGGTGGCGGCCAGCCAGATCCCGGTGATCATCGCCGGACGCGTCCGTCCCGCCTAGAACAACCGACCTACTTGGTGTTCGGGTCGATGCCGAGCAGCCTGACGCAACTGGAGCGAGCCATCGCCACCAACGCCGGCTGGGCGTTGTCGAACCCGGACAGCGCCGGGGTGTCCTGCTTCATCTGATTGATCGACGCCTCGATGCAGCGTTGCAGGCGCTTGCTGTCGGAGTCGTGCCACTGGGAGTACGCGATGAGGCCGGCGGCGAGAAGGCCGACGACCAGGTACACCCGGACGCGGGTATTTGTGAACACGAATGAGTATCGCCCAACCCGGTCCCGCAGGGCTACGTTGGACACGGGTCGGGTTGAAGGAGTGTGGACGTGTCCAACCATTTCACCGGGCTGAGCCTGGGACCACCGCTGGGCGATCAGCGCCTGGACCTCTGCGACCTGTACGCATTCCCGTCACCGGCCGATCCGGACAACACCGTGCTGATCCTCAACGCCAACCCGAACGCAGACGCCCTGCACCCCAAGGCGATCTATCGGCTGGCGATCGACAACGACGGCGATCTGCGCAACGACATCGCGTTCAGCTTCGTCTTCTCCGAACCGCACGACGGCCGGCAGAGCGTCGACGTCTTCCTGGCCCGCGACACCGAGGCCGAATCCGCCGAGGCGGTCGGGGAGAAGATCTTCGACGCGGTCGAGGTCTCCTTCGGGCCCACACCTGTCATCGCCCGCTCGGGATCGTTCACGTTCTTCGCCGGGCCGCGCAGTGATGCGTTCTTCTTCGACTTCGACGGCATCAAGAACCTGTTCGACATCACCGGCGGCCGCAACTTCACCGCACCGCATCTGGGCGCGACGTCGCCGTGGACGGGCGTGGACTCCAACCTGGCGGCCAACGTGTTCTCGATCGCCCTGGAGATGCCGACGAGCGCACTGGGGGCCGAACCCGACATCCGGATCTGGGGACGGTGCAGTCTGCGTCGCGACGACGGCCTGCTGGTGCATGTGGACCGGGCCGGACACCCGTCGGTGAGCAGTTTCTTCAACACCGATGCCACCAAGGAGGAGTACAACGCCAGTGAACCGCGGCAGGACCGGGCGTTGTGGATCGAGCAGTTCATCCACCTGATGGGCCACACCGGCGGCTATGACCGCGACGAGGCGATCGCCGCGATCGACCGCGAGGGCACCCTGCCCGACATGCTGACCTACAACCCGTCGCGGCCGGCGAAGTACCCCAACGGCCGCACCTTCGCCGACGACGTCATCGACTACCGGTTGGCCTTCCTCACCAAGGGCGACTGCCCGCCGTCGGGGCTGGCCCCGCACACCGACACCCTCGCTGAGTTCCCCTACCTCGGGGTGCCGCACAAGGCGGGCTAAGGACGAGTCACTCGGTGCGCAGCGATGCCGCGTCGAAGTCGATTCCGATCAGTATCTGTCGATGGCCGGCGGTGCCGGCGCGGTCAGTCCGGCCGGGCCGAGGTTCTTGTCGAAGGCCGCCTTCCAGGCGCCGTCGGCCTCCATCTTCGCCAGCGCGTCGTTGATCTTGGCCCGAAGTTCGGAGTCGTCCTTCTTCAGACCAATGCCGTAGCGCTCCTCGGAGAACGGCTTGCCCACGATCTTGAACTCACCGGGGGTCTTCGCGGCGTACCCGGCGAGAATGACTTCGTCGGTGGTGACTGCGTCGATGGCCCCGTTGCGCAACGCCTCCACGCACGCCGAGTAGGTGTCGTACTGCTGAAGCTGGACGCCGGGGTACTTGTCCTTGATGCGCTGTGCCGGAGTGGATCCCGAGACCGAGCACAGCTTCTTGTTGTTCTGCAACGATTCCGCCCCGACGATGTCGGTGTTGTCGGACTTGACCAGCAGGCTCTGCCCGGTGAGCAGGTACGGCCCGGCGAAGTCGACCTTCTGCTTACGCGCGTCGGTGATCGAATACGTCGCCACGATGAACTTCACCTGGTCGTTGCTGATCAGGGTTTCACGCTGGGCCGACGGCGATTCCTTCCATTCGATCTTGTCCTCGGGGTAACCGAGTTCCTTGGCGACGTAGCGGGCGACGTCCACGTCGAAGCCACTCATCGAGCCGTCCGGGTTCTTCTGGCCCAGACCCGGCTGGTCGAACTTGGTGCCGATGACGATCTTGTCGCCGGAGGTCGAGCCGCCACCGCCGCATGCGGTCGCCGACAGGGGTAGCGCCACCGCGAGCAACGCGGCGCCGATCATGCGGATTGGTGACAGCTTCACGTTCAGAGTCCTTCCGTTGGCGCCGTCCGCAGCGCGCCGGCATTCCTGTCGAACACTATGGCATCGGGGCAAATGACGGACCGGCGAGCACGTCCCACTTCGACGGCTCGTGGACAGCAAGCACCGCCGGCCGTCGGGTTCGGACCGATCAGCCACACTGGTCAGGTGCCAGATCAATCAGTCGAGGAGTACACCGACCAGCTCACGCAGCCGCGCGCGCCCCGTGCGGCGCGAAGCGGGCGCAGGTGAGCACCGACTCCCCCACCCTGCTGCCCTCCACCGGCGCCGACGCCGACGAGCTGTTCACCTCCTTCTCCGCCTGGGCCGAAGCCAACGGCACCACCCTGTACCCGGCGCAGGAGGAGGCGCTGATCGAACTGCTCGGCGGCGCCAACGTCATCCTGGCCACCCCGACCGGATCCGGGAAGTCACTGGTGGCAACCGGCGCGCAGTACGCCGCCCTCGCGGCCGGGAAGCGCAGCTACTACACCGCGCCGATCAAGGCGTTGGTCAGTGAGAAATTCTTCGCGCTGTGCGCGATCTTCGGGGCGGCCAACGTCGGCATGCTCACCGGCGACGCCGCGGTGAACTCCGACGCGCCGATCATTGCCTGCACCGCCGAGGTGCTGGCCAACATCTCGCTGCGCGAAGGTGCCGACGCCGACATCGGCCTGGTCGTCATGGACGAGTTCCACTTCTACGGCGACCCCGACCGCGGCTGGGCCTGGCAGGTGCCGCTGCTGGAGTTGCCCCGGGCGCAATTCCTGCTGATGTCGGCCACACTCGGTGATGTGACGTTCCTGCGCGAGGACCTCACCCGTCGTACCGGGCGACCCACTGCCCTGGTCGCCGGCGCGGAACGCCCTGTGCCGCTGTACTACTCATACGCGACCACCCCGATGCACGAGACCATCGCCGAGCTCCTCGACACCAAACAGTCCCCGGTCTACGTCGTGCACTTCACCCAGCAGTCCGCACTGGAGCGGGCCCAGGCGCTGATGAGCGTCAACGTGTGCACCAAGGAGGAGAAGGCGGCGATCGCCGAGCTGATCGGGGCGTTCCGGTTCTCCACCGCGTTCGGCTCGACGCTGTCGCGGCTGGTGCGCCACGGCATCGGCGTGCACCACGCCGGCATGCTGCCCAAGTACCGGCGGCTGGTCGAGCAGCTCGCCCAGGCCGGGCTGCTCAAGGTCATCTGCGGCACCGACACCCTCGGAGTGGGCATCAACGTGCCGATCCGCACCGTGGTGTTCTCGGCGTTGTCGAAGTACGACGGCGTGCGCAGCCGCCTGCTCAATGCGCGCGAGTTCCACCAGATCGCCGGCCGGGCCGGCCGCGCCGGCTACGACACCGCCGGCACCGTGATCGTGCAGGCCCCCGACCACGAGGTGGAGAACCTCAAGCAGTTCGCCAAGGTGGCCGACGATCCCAAGAAGCGCCGCAAACTGGTGCGCCGCAAGGTCCCCGAAGGCCTGGTGCCGTGGAGCGAGAAGACCATGACCCGGCTCATCGAGGCGGCCCCGGAGCCGTTGACGTCGAACATGCGGGTCTCGACGGCGATGATCCTCGACGTCGTCGACCGTCCGGGTGACCCGTTCGTCGCGATGCGCCGGCTGCTCACCGACAACCACGAGCCCCGTAAGCGCCAGCTGCGCCACATCCGCGAGGCGGTCGGCATCGCCCGCTCGCTGCTGCAGGCCGGGATCCTCGAGCGCCTCGACGAACCCGAGGCCGACGGCCGTCGCTACCGGCTGACCGTCGACCTGCCGCGTGACTTCGCCCTCAATCAGCCGTTGTCGACGTTCGCCCTGGCCGCGATCGAGACGCTCGATCCGGCGTCGGAAACCTTTGCCCTGGATGTGGTTTCGGTGATCGAGGCCACCCTGGAGGATCCGCGCCAGATCCTGGCCGCGCAGCTGAAGAAGGCCCGCAGCGAGGCGGTGGCGGCAATGAAGGCCGAGGGCATCGAGTACGAGGAGCGCATCGAGCTGCTCGACGACGTCAGTTATCCCAAGCCGCTCGATGAGCTGCTGCGGCACGTCTACGAGGTGTACCTGCAGAGCAATCCGTGGGCCGCCGACGGGCAGCTGTCGCCGAAGTCGGTGGTGCGCGAGATGTGGGAACGGGCGATGACGTTCCGGGAGTACGTCAGCGTCTACGGTTTGGTCCGCTCGGAGGGGTCGGTGCTGCGCTATCTCTCGGATGCGTTCAAGGCACTGCGGTCCGGGGTGCCGGCAGGCGCGCGGACCGAGGAGCTCACCGACGTCGTCGAGTGGCTGGGCGAGCTGGTGCGCCAGGTGGACTCCAGCCTGCTCGACGAGTGGGAGCAGCTCACCAGCCCCGACCAGCCGCACGACGTCCCGGTTGCGGTGCCGGCCCGTCCGCGGCCGCTGACCGGCAACGAGCGGGCGTTCACCGCGATGGTCCGCAACGCCCTGTTCCGCCGCGTCGAGCTCTTCGCCCGCCGGGACTGGAATGCGTTGGGCGAGTTGGACTCCGGGTCCGGGTGGACGGCCGAGCGGTGGGAGGACGTCATCGAGGACTACTTCGCCGAGCACGACGACGTCGGCATCGGACCCGATGCCCGCGGGCCCGCACTGCTCATCATCGACCGCCAACCGGGGCTGTGGCGGGTGCGCCAGATCCTCGACGACCCGGCCGAGGACCGCGACTGGGGCATCGCAGTCGAGGTGGACCTGGAAGCCTCCGACGAGGAGGGCGCGGCCGTGCTGCGGTTGGTCGACGCGGGGCGATTGGACTGAAGTGTCTTGGTCGGCGGATTAGGCCACACTGGCCGCGTGATCCCATCCGGCTCGACACGAGCATACTTTAGAAGTACTTTAGATGTCATGGATGTGGTCTCGTTCTCGGATCTCCAGCTGCGCGGCAAGGCCACCGTCGAAACGTGGCTTCGCAAGTCGGCGAGCCGCGCCCTGGTGGTGCGTCGCCGCGATTCCGAGGACTTGGTGCTGACCACCGCGTCGCGGGCCGCGCAGGCACGCGAGGCGTCCTCGGCAACATCCAGGCTTCTCGTTGCCTTGATGCAGCACGATCCGCAGGTGAAGGAACTCGTAACCGATGTTGTACCCCAGGTCTTTCCGTGGGTGGCTTTTCTTTCGCGCGAGGAGACCAGCGAGTTCGTCGACGAGTTGGTGTCGACGATGAAGGCTGCCGAATCGATCGACAACCCGGCGCCGGTGGCCCAGGTGATCGAGGCGTGGCGGCATACCGCCGAAGTGCTGGCCGACCCCGAGTTGGCTGCCGTACTGGCAGCTCCCACCGACGGAGACTTCGGCCCGGTGCCGAAACCGAAGGCGCGCAAGTAGGTGGCGTCTAAGCGCGGGGACCGCGTCGCCCCGCCGGCCGGCCGCGACGAATGGGAACTGCGATTCGCCACAAGCGAGGCGGCCAAGGGCTGGGGGCGCTCTGTCAGCAGGCCCCCACGGCCACGGCTGCCGCCTGGCACGAGCTACGGACGCGATCCGCACTGCCGGTGCCAACCAACCGACATCACCGGCTGAAGGGAAGCCTGTCGTCGGCGTCTCATCGCGGAGTCGATATGGAGCAATGGCAGTACGAGGTCACTGGTGCAGGGCGCATCTGGTATCTCGTCGATGCCGTCAACCACACACTGTGGCTGCGGCATGCCAGCCCGGCACACCCGAAAGCCACCGAGTGAACGTCAGCAGCGTCGCCGGTACCGTGAGCATCGATGGCGGAATTCACCGCTGACATGGAAGAGGAACGATGACTCTGCTTGACGATGTCGGCGAAGCCGACGGCTGGCGGTGCTGGTTGTGCGATGAGCCGGTGGACCCTGACATGTCGGTCAACGACGATCGCGGCCCGAGCGTGGACAGCATGACCACCCAGCGCAAAGCCAAAGCCAAAGGGACGGACTCGTTGTTCGGTACCGAGCGACTCGCCCACCGCGGATGCAACACCAAGAAGGGCGCCGTTGCTCCGGTCGTCGCCTGGCCCAAGGAGCTTTTCGTCGCGGACGCCGCGTCGATCATCACCAGCGTCGAGCGGTTGGCCCGCAAGCGTGGCAGCGAGGCGATGGGTCGCTGCCCCACCGAAGCCGATGCGAAAGCGGCTGCGGAGTGGCTGGTGGATCGGTTGAGCCGACTGGCTCCCGGCCTCCACGTCGAATCGAAGATCCAGGCCGGTGGCGGGCAGTACCTGGTGGTGCTCACGTCATAAGCCGCGGCTGCGGCAATGTGGTTGCCGCTGTTGAGTGCCAAGATTGGACCGTTGTCTCTTTCAAAAAAAGCGATAGCGCCGGCGATAGCGCTTTTCATATAAGAGAACGCCGTCCGGAAGCCCTTACCACTTGGAGACGTCGATGAAGATCATGACGTGGAACGTCCAAGGCCGCGTTGGCGACTGGCAAGGACGGCACGGCGCGCTGCGATCGGAGATCAACAAGGCCGCCCCCGACGTGCTGACCCTGCAGGAGTCATGGGTCGAGCCCGACGGTCCCACTCAGGCTGCCCGCCTCGGCGAGGAACTGGGCCTGCACTCGGTCACCGCGGCCGACCTCGCCGGGTTCGATCGCTACCCCGAGGCCACCTACTGGGTGGTCAACGCGGTGCTGTCCCGATGGCCGCTGTCCATCGAACGGCTAACCCCGCTGCCCGACGAGGACGGCGAGCCGACCTGGCGGCACGTGCTGGTAACGCGGGTGCACCGGCCGGACGCCGACGGCGGCCCCTTCATCGCGGCCGGCACCCACCTCGAGCACGGACTCGAACACTCAGCGCGCCGCAGCGTTCAGCTGGCGGCACTGGTCAACCACCTCGCCGACACACTCGGGGACGAGACCCAGCGCCGCGCCGCACTGCCCGCCGTACTGGCCGGCGACCTGAACTGCACGCCGGAGTCCGACGAGTACCGGCGCGCCACCGGCCTGGCCGCCGGAGCGGTACCGGGTTTCACCCTCGTCGACGCCTGGACTGCGGCAGGCAACACCGACCCGGGACACACCTGGTCCGCGGACAACCCGTTGGTTCCCCGCCGTGCCATCCATCCGCACCGCCGGCTCGACTACGTGATGGTGTCCACCCCGCGCCGGCGCGGCGCCGGCCACGTCCGCCGATGCTCGCTGGCCGGTACCGCCGCGGTCGACGGCGTGTGGGCCAGCGATCACTTCGCGGTGGTCGCCGACGTGGAGATGTGAAACCGGCCAGCGATTAGGCTGGGCTGCATGGCTGAGTCGATGTCCGCGAAGCGGAGCGCAAGCGCCGTCGAAAATTTCTTGGCAGCCAAGCGGTATACGCGTGATGAGATCTTCGCCGAGCCCTCTCCTGTGCCCGCCGAAGCGGGGGCCCACGGCTGGTGGTTCCGCGACATCCCCGGCGAGATCGATGTCTCCGGCTGCGAACAGCGGGACGGATGGACACTGCTCTACGTCGGAGTCAGCCCCGGCCCGCCGCGGGCGGACGGCAAGCCGCAGGCCCCTCAAGACCTGCGCAAGCGCATCCGCTATCACTTCGGCGCAGGCAATGCGAGCGCGGACGGCTCCACGCTGCGCAAGTCGCTCGGGGTCCTGCTCGGTGATCAACTGGGCTTCGCGCTGCGCCGGATCGGTTCGGGCAAGCGACAGACCTTCGCCGGCGGCGAAGCCGTCCTGAGCCAATGGATGGCCGAAAATGCGTCGGTGTCCTGGGTGTTACATCCCGAGCCATGGCACCTGGAAGCCAAGCTGCTCAACGCGCTGGATCTGCCGCTCAACATTCACGACAACGAACGCAACGCATTCGCCCCGACGCTCAAGAAGCTGCGGCGGGACGCCGCGGTGAAGGCCGGCAAGATGCGCGTGCTCGCCGAGTGGTCGTAGCACGACATGGCGCGCTACGTGACGACGGTGCGGTCCGCGAAGACTCCGCAGGAGGCGTTCGCCTATATGGCCGACCTCCGCAACTTCGCCGAGTGGGATCCCGGTGTGAAGGCTGTCCGGCAGGTGAAGGGCACAGGCGGCGGCCCGGACGCCGTGTTCGACGTCACCGTCGCCGGGCCGGTCCTCGACCTGACATTGCGGTACGTGACCGAGGAACACGACGCCCCGCGAACCCTCCTCGTGGTGGCCCGCAGCAGCGTGTTCACGTCGATCGACCGGATCACCGTCGAGCCGGACGGCACCGGATCGGTCGTCACCTACAACGCGGATCTGCGCTTGAATGGCGTTCTGCGCGTTGGCGATCTGGGCCTGCGGCTGGTGTTCGGTCAGATCGGTGACCGGGCTGCCGCCGGTCTGCGGCGGGTTCTCGGTAGCAGCTAGTTCGCCTTCATGATCTGCTGGGACACCGCGAGCAGAATCTTTTTCGGCGTGTACCGGTAGGCACTGGCGAGCACCGCGTTCTTGAGCCCGGAGATGACCGTCGGCCCCGATTTGTCGATGGCGGCCATCGCGGTGTCGACGACCTGCTGTGAAGTCTGCCGGCCGCTGGTGAGGAACTCCTCGCCGGTGCGGGCGAAGAACTCGGTCTCGGTGGCACCCGGGCACAGCGCGAACACCCGCACGCCGGTCGACTTCGTCTCCTGCCACAGCGCCTCGGTGAAGGACAGCACGAACGCCTTGGTGGCGCCGTAGACGGCCATTCCGGGGGTGGGCTGGAAGGCCGCGGTCGAGGCGACGTTGATCACCAGTCCGCGCCCGGCCGCGGTCATCGCGGGCAGGTACAGCCCGGTGAGTTCGGTCAGCGTCACGCAGTTGAGCTGGATCTGTGCGGCGTTCTCCGCGACGCCCTGCTTGACGAAGTCGCCGTGGTTGCCGACGCCGGCGTTGTTGATCAGGATGTCGATGCTGCGGCCGAGTTCTTTTACCTTGGCTGCCAATTCGGCCGCCGATCCGGGCACCGCGAGGTCGGCGGGGATGACGTCGACGGTGATCCCCGGGCTGATCTCCAGCAGCCGGGTGCGCAGCTGGGCCAGTTTGTCCACCCGCCGGGCGACCAGGACCAGGTTGACCTTGCGCTGGGCGAACGCGACGGCGAAATCTTCCCCGATCCCGCCGCTGGACCCGGTGATCAGCGCGGTCTGGTTCTCGAGGTTCATGGGCACTCCTGGGCTTTGGGTAGGCACGAATGTGCCTGGAGCTCAATCCTAGAAGCACTAAGGCCGACCCTGGACTCCGACAGCGTGGGAACGAGGACAACAAGCGAAAGGTGGCCGCGATGAGCGAGCCGACGGCACTCACAGCCGAGGCCGCTCACGCCGCTGAAGCCGCCACCACCACGCTGGACGCGCCGGATTGCCTCGTACCCATGGTCTCGTACACCGCGCCGATACCGTCGCGGGCGAACGTCGACCCAGCAGGCCAGAACTCCTGATACCAGTCGGCGGTGACGAGGTTGACCTCGTTCTTGAAGTCGACGCGGATCCACTGCTGAACGGGCGGGTGCACGTTAAACATGAACTGCTCGATGTTGCGCGGCCCGATGGTGAGAATGCCGGTGACGTAACTGGTGATGTTGGGCGTCGGTTCACCGAAAATGCCCCAGATCGCCGACGGTGGGCGATTGGCGAGGTTGGTCTGATTGCCGGTCAGCAGGGCCGGCACGGACGTGACGTTGGGCCACGGTCGGTAGATCGTGGCGTCGGGCCACAGGTCCGAGTCGGCGGCGACGACATCTGCGTTGTTGTAGACGACGATGACGTTCTTGTCGATAGCCCACAGATCGGCCAGCGTCGCCGAGGTGCCCAGCACCCGCGGAACCATCCGCGACCCGAACGCTGCGTCCATCTCGGTGATGACCTCGGCATGAGTGGCCGGGCTGAAGTTCTTCATGCCCTGGATGTAGATGACGAGGGCTTCCTTCGGGTGGGTTGTGGCGAAGGCCGTGATGTCGTCGACCACATCGCCGAAAGGCACCGAACGCAGTCCGTGCTCGAGGTAGATCTGCCCATCGGGTTCATTGGTCAGCCGCAGATCGACGTAGCGGATGCCGTCGGTGAACTGTTCGTAGAGATCCTTGGACTGGGTCTTGCCCCAGCCGGCTCCGATCGGCTTGACGATCAGGTCCTGCAAGAAGCCGGGAAGCTCAGTGAGGAAGCCGAATTGGTCCTTGCCTGTCAGCGCCCACGGTGACTGCGCGGTGATCCCGTAGCTGCCCGAGTCGTGGGTGCCGGGGATCGGTAGCGATGTCAACGGCAGCGTCGATAGCGCGGGCAAATCGGCCATCCAATTGGCCATGTCGACGTTCATCGGACCGACCGTGTCGACTGAGTAGCCGAACGTCACCGACTGCGGCCGATTCGCCGACAGGTCCGCACCGGCCTCGTTGAGGAAGTTGAGTCCCTCGTTGGTGTACTCGAGTGCCCTCAGGTGCACCGGGCTGGTCGCTGGATCACCAGGGTTCAACGGAGCGGCATCACGGTAGAAGATCTTGTCGGGTTGCTCGCAGCTGTCGGCATAGGCGCACGTCGGTGCGTCGGGCGGTGCGGCGCCGCCGTACTCGAGCTGCACCCAGGCGTCTGTGAGTCCGTTGTCGGAGGCGAACAGGGTCAGCGTCTGGTCGGGCTGGGAGTACAACTGGCCGAAGTCCCCGGTGACGATGACCGCTCGGCCGATGGAGTTCGCGCCGATGAACGCCGACAGTTGCGCGATCTCGGCGTTGGTGAGCGACCCGCCGCTGGTGTCGACGTTGTAGACGTCGATCGAGGAACCACCCGGGATGTGCTGACGGGTGTAGGTGAATCCGCCCGGGTTCAGCAGGTTCGGCCGAGTCGCCCATGCCTGCCGGTCCAGGCTCTCGATGTTGTAGGCCGACAGTGAGTTCAGCCCGTCGGAGAGCGGCGCCCCCACCGGCCACGCCCACACCGGAACCGATGGCGCAGTCCGGTCGGGGAAGTCTGCGCCGGCGATCAGGAACGGGTGGTAGGCGACATCCTCCTGAACGTTGACGATGTCGAAATCTGCGATCCGCGAACCGATTTGCAGCGTATTCGCGATCCGCGGCAGCCGGCCATCGGAGAACGGGAACGGTAGCCCGGCGATGTTGTAGGTCAGCACCGTCAACTCGCCGGCGATGTCGGGCAGGACATCGACGTTGTTGAACACAGTCACCGTCGCGGTGTCGCGGTGTCCGCCGGCCAATCCGGTGCCGAGGATGCCGAAGGCGGCGTTGAGCAGGTTGTCCCAGGCATGGGTGTGCGGGGAGGTGTCGTCACTGACGACGAAGGAGAAGGTGTCGGTGCCGGTGAAGTCCGCGCCGGGTGTGTAGGTGAACGAGCCGGTGGCGTTGTCGACGGCCACGGTGCCGCGCTGGGGGGCACCGGCTGAACCCGGTTCGGGCACCGAGTAGACAAGCCGGTTGCCGTCGGCATCGCTGGCGGTGAACGAGACTGGGACACTGGTCATTCCGCCGGCCAGGTCGAGTTTGATCTGCATCGGAGCGGCTACGGGAGCGGCGTTGAAGAACACCTGTCGGATCTCCGGCGGCAGCAGGCTTCCGCTCCACCACGGGTAGAGATTGGCGTAGGTGTCCACCCACACCTTGACGCCGGCCAGGACGTCCGCGACCGGGTTGGTCGCGACGGCGTTCACACTGGCGATCGGCACCACGGGTTCGGAGACCAGGCTGCGTCGCGCCAACAGCAACGCCCCGGACAGCACGTCGGCCATTGGCGCCGCTGCTCGCCCGGAGCGCCAGCCGGCATCGGTGGGAGCCGTACGCGCCGTTCGGACCACCGGAACGGTGAGGCTCGGGCCGGCAGCGATCGGTTGGCGGTTGCGCACCGTCGCGGCCGTCCGAGCTCCTCGCGGTATGGCGTTGACGGCACCGGGACCCCGCATCGATCGAGGTGGGCGGGCAGCCGTGCGCCGGCCGGTTGCGCCGGACGTCGCAACCGAGGCCGACGACTCGCCGCCGCTGTCGGCGGCAGCGGTCCCTACCGCCTGCGGTGCGGCCAGCGACAGGCCGGCCGCCAGGGCCGCCAACGCAATCCGTCCCGCATACCTGGCCACGAGCAGGACCCTAGCGACTTCCACGCGCCCCCGGTTGTGAATTCCGGGCGCATGCATACCGCGGAGTCAGCGCCTCCGTCGGCGAATGAGACAAGAACCGGTAATCGCCGAGGGTCAGTACAGCTAGCCCTCGGAAACGACGATCGTGACGGCGACGCTGTCCGGCTTGGGGTGGCCGAGGTAATCGACGACGTGCGTGCCGGCGGGGGTCAACTCCGTCATCGTCGCGGTGTAGGTGCCGGGTGTCAGCGTCATCGCTGCGGTCTGCCACTGCCCGTCGAGGTCGGCGATACCGTCCACCGTGCCGATCACCGTGGATCCCTGCTTGACGGTGACCCGCGCGGTGTTGCCCGGCAGGATCTTGTTGCTGTACTGGCCGGCCTGGCCGGCCTGCGTCATGGTGAACGGTGCTGAAGTCTGGAACACCGGCAGTGTCGGCGCGTAGCTCACGCCGCCTGAATCAGGGCCTCCCGCATAGGAATTGGTGCCCGTCCAGCCGAACGCGACGGTGGTGCCGCCGGTGACGTTGGCCGTCGGCAGCGGATTGGCGAAGTAGACCGGGGACCCTCCGGCCGGCGTTGCAGCCTGGTTGAGGATCGGGGTATAGCCCTGGGTGATCGACACGCCCGTCCCGTACTGGCCGGCGACGGCGGTGAAGGCGCCACCGGGGCCGAGCTGCCCGACGACCGGAGCCGCCAGCGCCGAGATGATGGGATTCACCCCCGGCGGCTGCGATCCCTGCGGCTTGTTGACGGTGTTCGGGTCCCAGCCGTTGGTCAACAGCGCTGCCGGCAGCGACGCGTCGGGCTGCAGGTTGACGGTGATCTGGCTGTTGTCGAACGTCCCGCCCGTATAGGTGGTGGAGACGTTCAGCCCGGCGTTGTTGTCGATCGCCGCCGACGGATCGTTGGCCGAGCCGACGCCGGCCCCCGGGTTGAACGGCGTCAGCGCGCCCGGCGTGGAGCCGCCGGCTGTCGCGTAGACGTTGAACACGCGTTGGTCACCGCCGCCGCTGTCGGCGATCACCAGCTGGTACCAGTAGACGTCGCCGGTGGCGACGGTGGTCGGCATCGGCAGGCCGTTGATCTGAATGAAGCCGAGCGGATTGGCCCCGGCTGTTGCGGCGGTCCAGGATCCGGGGCCGCCGCCGATGGTGAAGTTCTGGTAGGCCCCACTCTGAGTCGGCAGGGTGACGTAGTCGAACTGGGCATGGTTGCCGGCATCGGCGCCCCGGTAGATGCCCAGTTTCACGGTGGCGTCATCGACGACCTTCGAGCCGACGTTGAATCCCTGGACCTGCAGAGTCAGTGCACTGTTCGGCGCCGTCGGGATGAGGTAGTCGCCGGTGGGCGGCTGAGCCAGGTAATTGGTGCTCACCGGTTTCTTGAAGAAGCCGTCGGGTCCGACCGGCTCATCGGAGCCGAAGACGTAGAGGTCGATCGAGCTGACGTTCTGGTTGATGCCCGGCCCGGTGGCCAGGGAGATCTGCGGGCCGGGGTTCAGTTTCTGGGCGAGGTTGTCGGAGAACGCCGAGGCGTAGGTGTTCGCGTTCTCGTAGAAGTAGAAGCTGTACTGATCGTTGTGCTGGTAGGCCGGCGCGGTGCCGGGGACGCGATTGCTGTCGAAAGCGTAGGCCGGGTCCCAGTTCAGATTGGTGTTGAGATCAACCGGGCCGGCGAGATTGTTGGGGCCACCCTGATTGACCGGGTTGGCCTGGTCGGCGGCGGCGCCCCAGTTGCCGGCGGTGAATCCGGTGAAGTACTGCGTCAGTGCGTTGCCCCACTGGTTGTTGGCCGAGACGTTGAACTGGCCGGGGCCGGGCGCGGTGGTGCCCGGCGGTGTGCGGCCGGGGATGTCATACGGCGTGCCGAGTGCGGTGATGACGCCGTCGCTGACGCTCACGCTGTCGTAGAGGGCGGCCAGTGCACTGCCCTGGCCGGGGGCGTACAGGTTCTTGCCGACATCGGTCTGCTTGATCAGCATGTAGCCCTGGGTCTGGCTGTTGGCGTCGGGGCTGAACAGGTAGTAACTGTCACCGCCGCCGTCCTTCACGGCTTGGACGCGGTAGGAGTAGTACTGGCCGTTGTGCCAGATTCCGGCGGCGTCCCGCGCGCCGGATGTCGTGCCGGAGAACGTCATCGCGTTCGGCGGCACCGTGTCGATGGTCTTGGTGAGGTAGTCGTTCCAGTTGGTTTCGGGGTAATAGCTCGCACCGAATGTGCCGTTGGACGGCGAGATGACGATCGACGGTTTGCCATCCATGGGGCTGTAGGGGGTGCTCGATTCCGGGGCGCTCGGGTAGGTGAAGACGGCGTCCTTGCTCACCCCGGCATTGATCAGGCCGTCGATGAAGTCCGTCGCGTTCTGCGCCAGACCGCGGGTGTCGCAACTGCTCGGGGTGGCGCAGATCTTCACGGCGACATGCGGGCCGAATCCGGGGATGTAGGTGATGTCACCCTGATCGCCGGCCTGGCCGAGCAGGGCGTACTCGAAGGCGGTGTAGCCGTAGTTGTACGCCTGAACCTTCTGCTGGACAAAGGCTTCCTGCCAGTCGGAAACCTGGGTGAGGTCGGTATGGCAGCTGGTCTGCTGGCCGCCCTGGCATGGCGCGGGGTTCTCGCTCTGCACGATCAAATAGGTCGCGCCGCCGTTGATCGTCTGGCCCTGGGCATTCAGGGCGACGTTGACGAAGTAGTCGGGGTGGTCGGCGTCGGGGGCCTGCACCGCCGCGGTGATCTGGCCGTTGTCGATCAGTTTCGTCCAGTTCGGGGCGCCCTCGGCGGGTTGCGGCTGATAGAGGTAGACGTAGCTGCCGTGCAGAGTGCCGGCGCCGGCGTGGCCGGTTTCGGTGCCCGTCACCTCCTTGAGGAAGGCGGCGCGCAAATTCACCGTCAACACCGTTGCCGGTGCCGCAGCGGTGATCGCAACGGTGTGCAGGGTGGCCCCGTCGCTGCCGGGCAGGAGCAGGTTGAACCCGCCGTTGGTATCGGTGGCCCGGACGGTGAAGCTGTCCGCGCCGGTGTATCCCGGTCCCGGGGTGTACAGGTAACTGCCGTCGGCAGCCAGCGTCACGGTGCCGAGTTTCGGTGCCGCCGCGATGTCGATCTTGACCGGGTCGCCTTCCGGATCGTTCGCGATCACCAGTCCCTCGGTTTGCAGGGCCGAGGTGAGCTGTTGCGTGGAACTCACGGCGGGCGCCTGATCGAACAGGCCCCGGCGAAAAAGGAGCAGCGCCCCGGCCAGCAGGTCGGTGACCGGCCCGGCCGGCAGCCCCGACAACAACCTCGACGCCGCGTCGAGGATTCGCACCACAGCGGTGTTCAGCTGCTCAAGGATGGGCGCCGAGCGGATGGCGGCCGGCTGCACGCCGCGGACTCCGGAATCGCCGATCGGGACGAGGGCGGCGGCTGCTATTGGCGAAGCCGCTGGGTCAACCGTATTGAGCACCAAAGTTTTTCGGCCGTAGCGGGTGGCGGGAATACTCACCTCACCCGTCGGCGCATCAGCCACCGCGGCGGCCGCGGCGGCCGCGATCGGCTGGCCACGGTTGGTCGAAATCCCCTCGAGGTCCGCGGCCGGCACGGGGCCCGCACCTGCGGCCGAGCGCGAGCCGGTCACCGGCCGGACGGCAGCCCCCGGGCCCAGCCGCGGCGCCCGCGCCGGCACCTGGCCCGCCCGCTGCTCCCGCCTGGAGGCGGAGGTGGCCGCCGACGCTGCCGCACCTGCCGGCCCGGCCGACACCGTGGAACTCTCGCCGGAGCCGTCATCGGCGGTGGCCAGACCCGTCGAATGCGGCCCGGCCAGCGAAAGCCCGAGGGCAAAGGCTGCCGTGCCGATCCGAACACCGGTTCTACCGACCACCAGAGCAACCCCCTAAGCGTCGATAGGCATGAGTTTTCACATCATGACGTCGTGGGGGTGATCCGGACATAGATCGTCGGATCTATGAGGGGGCCAGGCCGGGCGGTCATCGAACTCACGCCTATGCCGAGAGCGTGTATCCGAGGTCCTGCAGGATTCCCTGCTCAATCGGACTCAGCACCCGGACGCCACGTCCGCTGTCGGCGACCGCGTTCATCAACTGGGTGTTGGCGCCGGTGAAGGTGTAGTCGTCCAGGTGCGAGAGCGAGCTTCCCGCTTCCCAGGGATCGGGTGTGTAGAGCGGCACCAGCCCGCCGTAGGCGGCCACCGCGTGGGCGCCGGAGAAGTACAGGCCGCCGTTGGCTCCGGTCAGGTTCGGGGTGTACGCGGTGTTGAACCGGTAGTTGCCGCCGATCACCAGGGTGCCGTTCTGGTTCGAGACGGCGCTGTCGAACAGCGGCCACTGCGTGCCGGTGTTGTATCCGGCTTCATCGAGGTAGGACAGGAAGCCGTAGGCGTGCATCATCTCGTGCATCATCGTCGAGATGAAGTCGTACTGGCCGCCGCCGACGGTGTCGCCGTAGGCCCACGGCTGCCCGAAGTTCACATCGATGTCGCCGTCGGCCTGGTTACCGTTCGAGTCGACGTTGCTCAGCAGCTTGTTCTGCACCACCGTGTAGGAGTAGCCGGAGCCGAATCCGGTGAGATCACTGCCCGTCGACGCCAGGGTGCTCGAGTTCGGCGCGTTGCTCGCCGTGACGTTGAAGGTCAGCGTCACCGGTTGGGTGACCACGATGTAGGACGCGATCGTGTCCGCCGCGGACTGCATGGCGCTCTTGGCGGCGTCGGTCCAGTACTGGGCGCCGGCGGTGTAGTTGAACGAGTAGGTCACCGTCGCGTTGCTCACGGCCCCCGCGGTGATCGGCACGGACACCGCGACCGGTGTCGAGCCGCCATAGCCGTCGGTGATCGTGACCGTGAAGGCATCGGTACTGGCGGTCACGCCGAGGGCAGTCGGGGTGTAGGTGAACGCACCGGTGCCGGCGTTGATCGTCACCGTTCCCTTGGGGGTGGTGGCCGGCGTGCTGTAGGTCAGGATGTCGCTGTCGGCGTCGGTGGCGGAGACACTGCCGGTGACGACGCCGGTGGTCGGGTTCGGTGTGCCCACGACCGGCGTGCCCGCGACCGGGGCGGAGTTCTTCGGCCCGATCGTCACGCTCACCGGGACGTCGGTCGTCCCGCCCTGGCCGTCGCTGACCGTGATGGTGAAGGAGTCCGTCAGGTCGGTGGCTGCCGCGGAGTCACTCGCGGCGCCGTGGCGTGCGGTCGCGGTGGGCGTGTAGGTGAAGGATCCGTTGGCGGCGAGTGCCACCGTCCCCTTGGTGGGGGTCGACGTCGTGCTGTAGCTCAGCGGGTCACCCTCGACGTCGGTCGCGACGACTCGGCCCAGCACTGCGCCCGTCGTCGGGTTGGGCGCACCCACGGTCACCGTTCCCGTCGGCGCCGAGTTGGCGCGCTTCCACGCCGCGACGTTCACCGGAACGGTCACCGTGGTGGTGTGCCCGGCGAAGCCGAGGAGTCCGAAGGTCAGCAGATTCAACAAGCCGCCGAGTCCGTGGAGGTGGAACCCGGCCCCGGCATCGCTGGCGGTGACGGTGAAGCTGTCGACGGTTCCGTCGTAGGCGACCGCCTCCGACGGGGTGTAGGTGTAGCTGCCACCCGAACCGAGTTCCACCGACCCGTGCGACGGCGCCGTCGTGACGGAGTAGCTGAGCGGATCGTCTTCGGCGTCAAGCCCGTTGAGCATGCCGGTGACAACACCGTTGGCGCCCTGCCCGGGATTGGCCGTGTAGGTCATTGAGGGCGTTGCGTTGAAGAACAGTGCCGCAATGGGATTGGTGTTCGTGGCGGCGGCTTGGGTTTTGGCGGTCACACCGGTGACCTTGGCGGCCCGGCGGCGGGCGGTGGCCGGGGCGGGATCCGCCGGCTGACTAGCCGTCCTGGCGGGCGACGATGCCGGCTTTCGGACGTGTGGACTCGCCGCCGCGCGGTGAACGCCAGGACCGGTGGCTGACGCCGAAGACGAGTCGGTCGGGTCGGCCGATGCGACGCCGGCACACCCTACGGTGACGGCTGCTCCGATTCCCAACGCAACGGCCAGTCCCCCGACCCGTCCCACGTACGCTGCCGCCCGCATATCCGGTCTCCCTCGTGGACAGAGCATATGTCGCTGCCGTGCCATTGACCATGTGTCAGCACTCGCAGCCGAGGCCGTCCCCATCGCGGTCGAGCTTGGACTGGTACTTGTCACTGGTCGCCGGGATGTCGCAGGCGCCGTCGTTCTTGGCCTCAGTGCAGTTCCGGTACGGAGCCGCCTGAGCCGGCGGCGCGGCACCGACGATCGTGACACCCGCAGCGAAGACTGCGAACGCGATCGCCCCGAGCATGCTCTTCATTCACATCCCCCTTGTTCGGACCCCAAGGGTCCGGCGGCTTCACATCATGAGGTCGCGAAGGACGATCCGATATAGACCGTTGGGTCTACGAACGGACCGGGTAGGACGTCAGTCCTCCGGTCGATCCGCTGTCACTCTTACACCATCAAATCGGCTGGGCTCCGGATGAGCCACCGGGTCGTGTGGTGTTCTCAGCAGGCGTTGCGGTGCGCTGTGCCGAACGGATCCTCCCTGCAGCACCATCGACAACCCTGCTCACTGAGGTGCTGGCGGCGCCGGCCAACCTTCGCGATGGGACGGCTGACGCCGCCCTCACCGTTTTCACCGGTCCGGAGGCAGCCCTCGCCGCGGAGCGCCGCTCTGCCTTGGCGACGGACAGCTTCGGCCACTCCGCAGCAGCGGCATCGAGGTCCGGAATGTCTGCGGCAACAGCGCGAACAGAAGATGTCCTCACAGCGGCGGCCACCGAAGGCGAAAGCGCCGCCTTGAGTGCTTCAAAAAAGCGCTGGATCGGAGTTGTCAGCCAATACTGCAGACCTGGTATGACGATGTTGGCAATCGGATTTCCGTCTGCAGGAGTCAACGCGGCGACGAACAGGATCATCGACGGCAATGTCACCGGAAAAGCCAGGTACCACATCGGCAACAGCACCGCGCCGAGCCCGATGGTCGCGATAGCGCTGAGCAGGTTCGGAGTGCCGGTGGCAGCAGCACTGGCCGCCGTGCGCTGGTCAGTACCTTCTCCGGCGATCGATTGCACCGCGGCTTGAGCCCCCGAAACCAGCAACTCGCCTCCAGGAAGGGCAGCGCTCAACGCGAAATCAGCGGCCAATGCCTGTAACTGGACCTCATGGACCTGCTGCCGCGCCGCATGAACTTTGAGCTGATTCGGCGCAGGGATCACCAAGGCCGCCGCTACGACCGCAGCAGTGCCGGCGACGCAATATCGACAAACACCTATACGTTTCATTCCGAACCCCCCAAGCAACATGGCTAGCGCCATTCATGACGAGAGTAAACCAACCAGCCGACATATACGGGTTGACGGCTGCCGCGGAACCGTTGAGCATCGGTGTTCTCTTCGGCATACATCCATCTATGCCACAACACATTTCAGCTTCGTAATCAACGGCGCACCTGACTTGCCCGTCACGCCCACTTGTCCACCAGCGCCTGCACCCCACGGCTTACGCCGCCGTGGCAGACGATGGCGACGTCCAGCCCCGCGTCGCTGACGATGCCCAACGCGCGGTCGATGGCATCGTCGATCCAGTCATCACCGTTGCGGAAGACTCCCCCGCCGATCCGGGTCAGCAGCAGCTTGTTGGATCCCCCGCCGGCCGCCTGCTCCACCGCCGCCAACATGACCGCCTCATACGAGGCCTCCAACACCAACCGCGCGAACAGTTCCCAGTCGCTCCTTGACAGGTGCGAATACCCGACGGGCAGTGCCGAGCAGTAGGCCTGCGACACCAGCCGGCGCTCACCCACCACGTCGGTCACCTGAACATTGCTGTGCAACCCGATGGCCAGAGACTCGCGCAGTTCGTCGATCACGTCCTCCGGTACGCCGTCGAGGAGGCGGGCGATCGCCGCCAGGCCCTCGTCCGTGCACAGCGCGTACCCGTTCTGCATGCGCCACAGCGTGTCGACCGGCAGACCGGTCATCTCCGCAAGCGCGACTCCCACACCGGCCAGCGCATCGAGTTGACGCCGGCTGGTCTGGCCGATGCCGTCACCGACCGGGACCAGGTAATTGCGGTAGATGGTCCCCGCGCCCGCGGCCATCGCGCACGCCGGCCCCTGAGTGAAGTCGTGGGCGTATCCGGTCACTCCCCGCTCCGGGGTGACCCGCTCAGACACCATCTCCAGCAGGTTGAACTGGGAGGCGACCTGGAAAAGCGCACCCTCGTAGGCCGGATCGGCGTGCAGGGCACGGACATCGCCGACCACCGTTCCGAGCGAACTGCGCTGCCCGCGAGCCGGATTCACCCGCGCGCGCAGCTCGCCCAGCGTCGGCAGCGTCAACTGCCCGATGCCGTAGCGCTTGCCGTTGACCATCGAGACGAGTTCGTCGCCCTCGACGCGCAGCTTGCTCTGCGTTTCGGTGTAGTCGCCCTCAACGAAGCCGGTCAGTTTCTCGAACCAGTCCATCTCAGGCCTCCGTCCGCTGGGCACGACGACGCAGGACGTCGTGTTGCTCCTGGGTATCGGGCACCGGGTGAAGGGCCTTACTACTGCCGGCCCGCAATTCCTGCATATGGTCGATCACCTCCGGGTAGCCCAGGCCCAGCTCGTCGACGAGCCAGGAACCCACCACCGTTCCGGTCCTGCCCTTACCTCCCCAGCAGTGCAGCAGTACCACCTTGCCGGCATCCAACTCCGCGCGGATATGGGCGAGGATCTCGTCGTAGCCGGCGTCGTCGATGGTCTTAGTGTCCGGAATCGGGAACCGTCGGTAGGTGGTCCCCGGTCCCAGCAACCCGTCGTAGGGAACCATCGGCGAGCCGTCCCACGTCGGCTCTCCGCGTTCGGTCAGGTCGACGAACGAGTTCACGCCGGCGTCGAGAAGGACCTGCAGCTTTCTCAAGGCCTTCTCGCGATCCTTGGCGCCCGGGTACTCGGTGGCCAGCAGCCGGCCCTGCACGATCCAGTAGCCGTGAATTTCGTCGTCGTGATCCCAGGACGGACGATTGTTGTTGTTAGTCATAGCTTTCTCCTTCGAAGTTGGTTGGTTGATGGACGCGGAGCAGGACGGATCAGGTCTCGCACTCCGTCCACTCGTCGAAGCGGGCGACGCTGAACATCACGTGCACCGGTCCGAGCCCGAGCCAGCGCGGCGGGATGATCACCGCGCTGCGGTCCGGAATCCATTCCGCGGCGTTGCCGAACTTCTCCAGGGCGGCGACGAATTCGCCGACCCGGTGGTTCCAGCCGCGCACGATCATGTCGCTGCTGTGCAGTTCGATCACCTCGTCGTCGCGCACGCTCGCGGTGACATCGACGCCGGCGGTGCCGTCCGAGAATCCGACGTGATAGTCGGCGTCGAGCAGGTGGTGGCCCGGCTGAGCCAGGCAGCACTGCTCGTCATAGTGATAGGTGCCCACGAAAATCCCCCCTCATCCATGCCCCGCATGGGAGCGCTCTTGCCCGGCACCGATTGGTGCAGGACCACTTCGTCATCCGAGCCACCCACGAACGTGGGGTTGGCGCGCCGTCCGAGTCGGAGCTTGGCGACGGCGTCTCGTGAAGCAAGGCCGCGGCGGCAGGCATACCGTCCGCGGCGATCTGTTACCGCTGCGCGCGGGACAGGCCCTCCAGCACCTCCTCCAACTGATGAGGGGTCAGGGCGCCGCGGCGGAAGGCCGACCAGGCGATCGCCCGCAGCATCGTCGCGGTGAACTGCCGCCGCTTGCCGGTGACCAGCGGCTCGACGGCGGAACCGTCGCCGTAGACGAAGGCCTGGTCACGCAACCCGCGCGACACCCAACTGGTGGACTTGCCCAGCAGGGCGGCAGCCTCGGCAGTGCTGAAGAAGCGCTCCTCGGACTCCAGGGCCTGCGACTGCCGGCCGGCCTCCGCCAGGGCCGCCTCGATCTCCGGGCCCAGGGCGTGCATGCCGGCCGAGGCCATCGCCGCGTCATCAAGGGCGTAGACGGCGCGCACCTCGTTGCGAAGAGCGGAGTCGATCTCGTTGATGCCGCCCTCCACCGGGCAGGGCTCCAGATTCGGGCCGATGAGCAGATCCAGGCCATGCCGCTGCATGGTCAGACCCAGGCGCCGGAGGTGCTGTTCCCTACAAAGATCCTGATGCCACCAAGGTAACCAAATTGAAGTGCGGGTGGCGATCGCGCGGCCCAGAGCCTCGACGACGGCCTCGACTTCGGTGAGATCGTCGTGCTGGGCGGCCTCGCCGGTGGGGAATGCGAAGGTCTGAGTGATCACCGCGCCGGCCTCGGCTGCCTTCTCCGACAGCATGTCCAAACGCTGATCCACATCGACATCTCCAAGAACCAACACATCAAAGGTGGTGTGGATGTCCGTCATGTGCTTCCCCCGTCCGTTGTAGTTACCCGCTCCTTGTCGGTGCCCCGTCGATTGCCGCGGCCTCCCCCTTATTGTAACCCTTTTGTTCGTATAGCGCAATAAGTGCTAACGTGACCATCATGGGCGACAAAGGGATTCCGGAAGGCACTGGGGCAAGGATAACGCCGGGGTCTGACAAAAAAATTCCCCAAGCCCCACGGCACATCGTCGCGGTCGACACCGCGCTGCTCACCATCGATGTGGAACGGCGGCAGCTAATGGTGGTCGAATCGCAGCGCACCGACACCGGCAAATGGGTACTGCCGGGCACCTTCCTCCTCGATCGCGAGACCCTGAGTGCGGCCGTTGAGCGCTGCCTGCGCGACAAGCTCGGCGTGGTCGGGATCCACCCGCAGCGGCTGGGCGTACTCGACGACCCGAACCGCGACGACCGCGACCGGGTGATCTCGGTGGCACACGTCGCCGTCGTGCGGCGCGAGCAGCTCGAGTCCCTCGGGGAGGGCGAGTATCCGACCCGGCTCACGCCCGTCGACCGGCCGGGCGAACTGATGTGGGACCACCCCGAGATCGTCCGGCTGGCCAAGCATCACGTCCGGTCAAGATACGAGGGCGAGCCGGACCCGGACCGGCTGCTGGGCCGGCTGTTCACCCTGCCCGAACTGCAACAGGTCCACGAGGCCGTCGCCGGCGAGACACTGGACCGCTATCGGTTCCGCCGCAAGATGGACGACCTGGTGGTCGGCACCGACAGCCACAAGGCGCCCGCCGGGAATCTGGGCCGGCCGGCTGAACTCTTCCGGCGCAAACGCGAAGGCGAGTGAAAGCAGCGCGCTTACTTCGTCCGACGCCGACGAATCAGGAACCCGATGAAGATCATCGAGGTCCAGCTCGGCGCCGACAGCGTGTAGCCGAGGTCCTGCAGCATCCCCTGCTCGATGGGGCTCAAGACCCGGACCCCGGGTCCGCTCGGCGCCATCGCTTCCATCAGCTGGGTGTCCCAGAACGTGTCGTCGTCCAGATGCGATGCGGAGCTTCCCGCTTCCCATAGATAAGGCGCGTAGAGCGGGACGAGCCCGCCGTAGGCGTTCACCGCATGAATGCCGCCGTAGTAAAGGCCCCCGTTCCCTCCGGTGAGGTTTGCGTTGAAGGCAGGGTCGAACCGGTAGGAGTCGTTGATAACCCGGGTGCCGGTCCAATCAACAACGGCACTGTCGAACAGTGCCCACTGATTGCCGTTGTTGTTTCCGGCGTCAGTGAGGTACGACCGGAATCCGTAGGCGTGCATCATCTCGTGCATCATCGTCGAGACGAAGTCGTACTGGCCGTAGCCGACGGTGTCACCGAAGGCCCAGGCATGGCCGAAGTTGACGTTGATGACGCCGTCGGACAGGTAGAAGTTGGAGTCCATCCCCCTGATCAGTTTGTTCTGCACCACCGAGTAGAAGTAGCCGGGACCGAATCCCCTGATGTCGCTGCCCGCCGACGCCAGCGTGGTCGAGTCCGGCGAGGTGTACCCCGTGACGTCGAAGGTGAGCGTCACCGGTTGACTGACCACGATGTAGGACGCGATCTTGTCCGCGGCGTATTGCAGGGCATTGATGGCATCGGCGGTCCAGTACTGCGACCCGCTGCTGTAGTTGAAGACGTAGTGGACCATCGAGTTGCCGACGACCGCGGCGCCAATCGGGACGGAGACCGCGATCGGAGTAGAGCCGCCGTAGCCGTCGGTGACGGTGACGTTGATGGTGTCAGTGCTGGCGGCCATACCGAGAGCATTCGGGGTGTAGGTGAACGCCCCGGTGTTGGCGTCGATCGTCACCGTGCCCTTGGCGGTTGATCCCGGCGCGCTGTAGGTCAGCGTGTCGTTGTCGGCGTCGGTCGCCACGACCATGCCGGTGATCAACCCGGATGCGTTCGGGGTTCCCACTGTCGAGGTGCCGGCGACCGGGGCGGCGTTCTTCGGTCCGATCGTGACGGTGATGGGACCGCTGACGCTGCCGCCTTGTCCGTCGCTGATCGTGACGGTGAAGGAGTCGGAGAGATCGGCGTCGGTCACCCAGTCCCGGGCGGCGGCATGCCGTGCGTCAGGAGTCGGTGTGTAGGTGAAGGCGCCGCCGGCGGTGAAGGTCACTGATCCCTTGGCCGGGCTGGTGGCGCTGTAGGTCAGCGGGTCGCCGTCCGGGTCGACGGCGTCCACCTGTCCGCGCACTGCGCCGGTGGTCGCATCGGGCTCACCGGTCGTATACGTCGCCGTCGGCGCGGTGTTGTACCGCTTCCAGGCTGCGACGTTGACCGGGAGGGTCGCCGTGGCGGTATGGCCACTTGCCCCGAGGAGTCCGAAGGTCAGCAGATTCAGCAAGCCGGCGATTCCGTGAATGTGGAATCCGGATCCGGCGTCGCTGGCGGTGACGGTGAAGCTGTCGACGGTTCCGTCGTAGGCGAGCGCCTCGGACGGGGTGTAGGTGTAGCTACCGTCCCCGCCGATCGTCACCGATCCGTTCAGCGGCCCGGTGGTGACGGTGTAGCTCAGCGGATCGCCTTCGGGGTCCGTCCAGTTGAGTGAGCCGGTGACGACACCGTTGGCGCCCTGCGTGCCGTTGCCCGCCCAACTCTGCGACGGCGTCTCATTGAAGAACAGCGCGGCGATGGGGTTCGTGTTGGCCACGGCGGACTTGGTCTTGGCAGCCGTGGCGGCCGTTTTGACGGGCTGGCGACGGGCGGCAGCAGGGGCCGGGCTCGTGGTGGCTCGTGTCGCGGCGGCAGCCGACGTCGGCTTGCGGCTGCGAGTACTCACCGGAGCGCGTTGGGCGGCAGGACCGGCCGATGACGCCGCAGTGGACTCGGTCGAATCCGCCCACGCGGAGCCGGCACACCCGACGGTTACCGCCGCTCCGATTCCCAACGCAACTGCCAGACCCCCGACGCGTCCTACGGACACTGCTGCACGCATAGCTGTTTCCCCCATTGAACAAAGCATGTGAATAGTCAAGCGAACCAATGAAAATGCGGTCAGAACCAGTTAACGAGCTACTGCCGCCACACGCTCCCCCGGTGATGACTATCGCACATCAAGAGCGCGCGGCAGGGATCGAATGAGAACAATTCTTCGCATTGGTGACATTGGTCCTCCAGTGCATGCTGAACTATGCAAAGCGTTATGCCGCAATATATTTGCCGCTTCCACGCCGAATCGGCGCCCCTCTTCAAAACGGCAATATCGCCGGCGATGGCACCGATGGACGACGCACCGGGAGTACACCGCAGGCTGGGATCAACCCATGAGAGCGACGACCATCACCGCTATCTCTTCGAATGCGAAGCGCGCTTGCTGGTGACGTTTCCGAGAGATGTCACGCTGTCGCGCGACGCAGAACCTGTGACTCGCTGAGCGGCAGCAGATCTGGCGAGAGTTCCCGTCGGCACGGATCCGGCGGACCGGGGCTGTCCAACTCCATTGGCGCCAGCGACTTGCCGGCGCAACCTTGCTGCCGCCACAGGCGCAGGCGCAGGCACCGAAGCCGCGGCCGCAGCTGCAGCCGAGGATCCCGGCGAGAGCAGATTGAAAATCCCCTGTATCGGGGCTGTGAGCCAGTATTGAATGCCCGGCAGGACGATGTTAGCCAGCGGATTGCTGGCACCGTTGCTACTTCCCGAGTAGCAGCCCGAGCACACGCCACCCAGCGCGGCGATAGTGAGAATCGTCAGCGGAAGAGTCACCGGAAAAGTCAGGTACCAGATCGGCAGCAGCACCGCGCCCAGGCCGATCGCCACGGCCGCGGCAAACAGGTTCGGCGAACCGGTGGCCGACGCACTGGCGTTCGACCGCGGACCGGCCTGCGAGGTGGCCGGTTCCAACTCAGCGAAGACCTGTGCAACCGCGTCGTTCAGCACCGCACTTGCCGTCACTGCTTGAAGCTGGACCACGTGGATCTCCGGCATAAGGACGCCGGGCCTCAGTTGGTCTGGTGGATTGACCACCAGAGCCAAAGCCACCGCCACCGCAGTGGCGAGACCGACAACACTGCCGAATTTATGCCGAACCGCAACAACTTTCATCTGAAACCCCCGAATACAGCCGAATAATCTCGGCACCCCGGAGAGAGTAAACCAGCCCGCCGACAAGAGCGCAGCACTATGCCGGACCCCCGACATAGCGTTTTGCGCCGGGAGTATCAGTGTGAACACTGCGGTGGCGGTTGGCATTTGACTTGGAAGAAAGCATCGCCGGGTTCAGTGCGGGATACCGGTGCATAGTGACGAAATCCACCGCTGGTCGGCGACCCACATCAAAGGATGTCTTCGGACCGTCGAATATGGCAGCGCACGCGTTGCGATGAAAAATCGCCCGCCCCAGAAAATCAGTTCACGGCGTGGGCGGGAAAGACGACGACCGATCCATCTTTTTCGCGAATCATTTCGATAGCCACGTCGGACGCAGCAGCCGAGGTATTGACACTTCTTCCCAACTTGCGTAGCTCCCGCGAGACCCGCAGGAAATCGTCAACCTCGCCCGAGGTGAACATCGCATCGAGCAAGCCATGGGAACGATCGACGTCCAGTTCGGCCAGCCGCCGCACCACAGCAACGATGCGATTCTCGAGTTCGTCAACGCGCATTTCGTCGGCGCTCAGTTGCCGCATGAATCGTTCGAATGGATTACCAGGATTCAACTGCGCATGCTCGACGGCCTGTAGCACGTTGACGCGCCGCTTCAGGTCAATGGCCAAAGCCGCTAGTTCCAGATGGGCACGGAACTCCCCCGCGGGATCTTCGATGCCGGGAAACGCCTTCTTGATGACGGACGACTCCACTTGCCTCCGCCGAAAGCCTCTGAGCTTTTGCTCCCAATCGGTGACACGCCTATTGGCCGCCGCAATGGCGTCTTCGATTACGCCGACCTTGGTGGATAGTCCAATCGACTGACCGATGCTCCCTTGGTCCAGCAGAATCGCGGTTGCCTTTTCAATCGGATTGCGGCAACCGTCCAGAGTGTTGCGCTCGTCATCAAGTTTGGCTTGCAACTGCTTCTTCAACAAACCGGTGATCTGCCTGCGGCTCGCCTCGATCTGCATGCTCAGACCAGCAGCAACGGCCATCGTGATCAACCCCGCGGCAACGATCGGCGGTCCACCGCCAACACCTGCTCCGGCAACTTTCACGAATGCCGCCTGTCCTCCAATGCCCGAGGATTTCGTCAGCGCGCTGTGGATTCCGCCCGGGACGGATTTCGACAACATGGGTTGAAGAATGCCGCTACCAAACTGCTTCGCAATCTTGGCCGGCACCACCATGCGGTAGAGAGCCTCCGCATTGGATCCGGTGCCGGCGTCGGTCCCCGGGCCGATCAGGTCGGACAAGTGCTTAGCCAGATTGCTCGTATTTCCCAGTGCAATACCGCCACTGCGATCAACCTCTGACGGCATTGGGTGAACTTCCAAAGTCGCGATCGGAACGTTGGCCAGTGCGGCAAGCACGGTACGGAGCTCGCTGAGGCGCTCAGAAGTCATTGGTCCATCGTCGGCAAACGGCGGAACGCTCACCTCCTCGGTTGCGAGTGCCCACACCTGAACTTCCCGCGGATTTTCTTCGGCCACGACTCCGCCGCCCCCTTTCGCGATTTCCGTTGAACTACTGAAGCGCCTCGCCAACCTACGCCAGAAAAAGACGCTTGACCTGTATTCGGATCGCCTACAGGTAGTTCCCGACGGGCAATTGAGGGCGGAAGCGGCCTGAGTGCACCGTCGCGACTAGATCAGACTCGGAGACACATCCGTTGAGCAACACCGTGCGACGCACGATCTCCCGAATGTCCGCACCACTGATCTCTGATCCAAAGTGTGCGGTAATCGCTTCGGGGCGAACGCCTTCCGATCCCGGGATGCCGTTCAGGTACCTCGCCAGAATCATCGCGGCCAAGCCACGATCGGGGAAGTCGACCTCGATGATGGAATCGAAGCGTGCGGATCTGACGGCGGCCGCATCCAGCGCGGAGGCGTCGTTGGTTGAAGCGATCGTGAGGATCGGCGCGGTGGGTTCGATGTCCATAACGGCCGGAAATTCAGATAGCGCACTCGAATTTCCGACGCCACGGCGATGACCGACGATGAGGTCGATGTCCTCCAACACCACCACCGTGGGGCCCAGGCTGCGCGCCTCCCGATAAACCCCGGCCAGAACCGACTGGCCGGCACGCGCATCGACCGTGATCACTGTGAACGCACCCACCATCTCGGCCACGATCGCCTGAGTGATGGCGGTCTTGCCGACCCCGGGCGGACCTGCCAGCAATACTCCCCGCCGCACCCCCAACCCCAGATCGGTCATCAGCTCGCGACGACTGGTGACCGCAGCGACGTTGAGGTCGATTTCCGACCACACTGAGGAGGGAACGATCACGTCATTGCGGGCGACGATCGGGGGTTCGACGATTTCCAGAACCAGGCCCCCGCTGCTTTCGGACGCGGCCAGTGCCCGGCCGCGAAATAGATTGCGGGCACCCTCGGCCTCGGCGATGATCCGCTCCAGGGCGGCCACCGCGTGCGCTCGATCCTCGGCCAGCGAGAACACCAAGAGTCGAGGGCCCTCACCGTAGGAGTAGTACTCGCACAGTCTCACCACGACCGGGGCCGTGCCGAGTGTGCCGCTGGCGAAATAGACCGACAAGGCCGACGGCGCCGCAAGCTCATCCTCGCCGATCTTCACGTGGCCCCATGTGGGCGGCTGGTCGTCGTCACCGGGACCGATCGCCGGATCGAATCGGGCAATCAGATCAGCCAGGACCAGGCCGGCTGTGACGTGGCCGATTGAGGACAAGCTGCGGGACTCACACACCACGTCCGAGCCTGACATGCCGAGACTGGAGTGGAGAAACCCCTGCAGAGAAGGGCGTTCACCCACAGATCCGAGCAGGAGTTGGCCGACCAGTTCAACGGCACGACGGACCTCGGCCCGTTCGCCTGCTAGCACCGCTGCTGCGCCATTCGACTCTGCCATGCCAGCCATTGTGGACGTGACCACCGACAAGTTTGACCAGCCCGCAGATCCCCCAGCTCGTTTGGCGCCCTTAGGCGCCGATGCCGAACCGATGCCGAACTTCGAAGGAGTGCAATCGCCGGCGAGGGCAATTTCTGGAACGCATCACCACCCGAAAATGTCAGACCACAGCGGCACAATCGCGCCATGACGACGTGGCATGACATCGCTGACCAACTGACACCTGCTCAGATCGAGCTCCTCGAGTGGCTCAAGGGCGATCCGCTCAACGGCCTCTTGGCCCGCCCCGAGCAGCACCTCATGTTCGCCCGCGGTTGGGCCACCGAGAACCTCGAGCAGTCGCTGCACGCCGACGTGACGCCGCCGGCCGCCGCGGTCGAACTCGGGGAATGGCGCAAGTCGAAGGATGGAGCACGATGCCGCAGCTACCGCTCGGTCATCGGTGTCGGGGATCTCGATATCGCCCTGGAGTTCCACGGCTCGCAGCACACCGACGGCCGAGTCGAATGCACCATGGCCCTGACGGGCCCGGGCCTCGCGGACCTCGATCCGGTTGCCGCCCGGGACGTCGCGGCCGCGCTGCTCGCGGCCGCCGATCACGTCGAGGGGCGATAGCGCGGGATTGGTAGTTTTGAGACATGCTGGTGAAAATTGACCGGCTGGGACGGGTCGTCATCCCGAAGGCCCTGCGGGTGGCGCTGGGGATCACCCCCGATACCCAGCTGGAGCTGATCCCCGACGGCACCGGACTCCGGATCGAGCCGATACAGCGCAATCGACGCCCGGTCGAGGTCAGCGACGGGCTGCCGCTCCTAGGCAGAGTCGAGGGCGCCGTCCTGACCGACGAGCACCTACGCCGGCTTCGTGATGACCTTCGAAGGTAGGCGTCAGCCTCCCCCGGCTCTGACGATCACGCCTACCGAAACCGAATTACCCTGCAACGCAATAGCGACCGCCCCTCAGATCACGCGGCGAGCAGCCAGTGACACCCCTGTCGACGCGGCACACTGCACCTGAACATCGTTGGCGTACGGGCCGGCCGCAGCAGTCGCCGCACGCGCGGCGGCATCAGGACCCGGGCCCACGGCGGCATAGATCCGGTTGAGCGGCTCGGAAACATCCCAGGCGGTGGCGATGCAGTCGGCGCTCACAGCGAGGATCCGGCAGTCGTCGGCCCGCTCGAGCCGTGTGCACTGCACCAGGGCGTTGGCCGCGGCGGTGTCAGGATCCGGCCCGTAGGCCCAGTCCTGTTGTTCACGATTCGGCGAATTGGCCACCGCCACCCAGGCATCGACGGCGTGAGCACTCGGCGCCGCCAGCACCGCCAAACCCGTTGCAGCACAAGCCGCAATGCCGAACGTCAGCAGATTCCGCCCCACTAGTGCTCGTCCTCCCCGGCCAGCACGGCCCGCCCCAACGCGCTGCGATCCAGAGAGAACGAGTTCTCGTCCCAGTCCTGTCCGGTCAGACGCACCGACATCGCCCGGGCGCGGCTGGCACAGGAGAAGTACAGGCTGGGCGCCACGACGTCGCGCAACAACAGGTTCGGGATGAATCCGTTGAAGCACAGCATGTCGTCGACGTACACGTAGCTGCCGAATCCGTAGCCCGTCGGATGCTCGGTCAGATCCTCCCGGTTGAGCTCGAGGGCCAGCCGGATCCCGTCGGAGACGCTCGGGGACCGATGCGGGAACCGCTGAACGATCAGCAGCCCGTTGCCGTACAGCGGGTGGTTCTCGTCGCCGAAGAACTGACACAGCGAGGACTCGTCGCCGTAGGGGAACTCGACGGCCAGCCCCAGGCCGCCAGCGCTGGCGCCCACCGACGGCGGCTGCATCATGTACTTCTCGACGAGGTCGTCGAAGTCCTTCTCCTGCAGGCGGAACGGTTCGCGGTTGTCCTCGCTGAAGATCCGCGCGGCGGCGTACATCATCTCGTCGGGATCCTCGCGCAGGCCACTGTCGGGGTGGCTGCTGATCGCCGGTTGGCCGCCGTGGTTGGCGGCGAATTCCTCGGCGAAGAGTTGCGCCTCGGCAAGCTGCAGTATCGCCGCCGTGCTCAGCAGCATCTTCATCCACGAGACGATGCCGTCGTGCACGCGCACCAGGGTGCACATGCTCACCATCTGTGTCTCGGGGTCGTAGACCGGGCCTGCCATCGAGGCGAACTGCATCGGCCCCTCGTTGAGTTCGGCGAGCAGCTCATCGGTGAGCTCCACGCCGGACACCATCTCGGTGCGGATACGGATCAGGTAGCCGGTCTGACCGTCTGGTGAGGTCTCCTCGCCGATGATCTCGACGTGCTGCGCGAACGGGCCGGCCCACCAGGTGAATCCGTTGGGCGTCTTCACCGCCCACTCGTCGTCCACCTGATGTTGGGTGGTGTAGAGAAAATCGAGGACCTCTTCACCGGCGTTCATGCTCCCCCTTCATGCCGATTATCGATTTCAACGCTATGCCGAGGGTCCGACAAACGGAGGCACTATCAACCGGGTGTACTTAATCAACCGGGTGTACTTATCAGTAGGCAGGTGATCACGCCTCAGGCTTCTCCCGCTGCCCGCCCACCAGATAGCCAGACTGCGGTGTCGGGCTGAAAGGGTCCACCCAGGTGCGGAGCTCCGCCAGCTTGCGGGCGGCGGCGATAGCAGCGATCGACCCACTCTTGGTTCCGGCAAACGCGCGACTCCCGACCTCTTGGGCCGCCGCCTCGATCACATCGCCGGCGATGTCCACATCGGCAGTCATCCGCGCAGTCTGCGCGGCCTTTCGCGCTGGATGGACCTTGTCAGGATCCCCGAAACTCAGGAAGCCACCCCTCGCGAGCACGGCGACCGAGCTTGCGGGGCCGCTGCCGCTGAGACGCAACGAGCGCGGTTCGTCGCTATCGTCGAGTCCTCGCAACACCCCCACCGTCTGCAATGCCACCCGATTGGCATCCTCACGGCGGACGCGGACGAACTCACCGGGTTCGTCACTCCACGCCAGATCACCCATGCTGAACCGCAGAATGCCGTCGGCCTCGCAGCGGAATTCCACGAGTGGCGGCGACACCGTCTTGCGCCGCGAGATGGTGAAGACATCCAGCGGATGCAGCATGCCGAAGAGGTAGGCCGCGATGAAGGTCTGGAACGACCGCCATTGATCGTCGGAACTGAATTGGCTCACCTTGCGTCTCCCCTAAGCCGGTCCTGCTCTTTGAGATACCTGTAACGATCCGCAATGTCCTGAGTGGCGCGACGTTCCCGCTCCAGCTTCTGCTCGAGCAGCCTGTGCGCGCCCGTCATCAGGTACCACTTGTGCTCTTCGCCCGGGACGTAGCGCCGGTCCGGCTGCGGCGGCGGCGGATCGGTCAGCCATCCGCGCTCGGCCTTCTTCTTGCGGGCCTCGATCTCGTCGGCGCTCATTGCGAAGACCCCTCCTGGAACGGGCTGCTGACCCAGCCCGCGACCACCGCGAGCCGGCTCGGCCGGTGCACGGCGATGAAGCCGAACGGACGGTCGAAGTCGACGTTCACGCGGGTAACCGTGTAGCGCGCTACCGGAGCCCCGCCGGTGACGATGGCGGAGAAGGCTGTGACGGCGGCCGCTTCGAAACCTTCGGCGAAGAACCGGGCCAAGACGCTCTGGGCGCCTTCCGAGATCGACAGCGGGACGGGACTCAACTGCGGCAGATGCGACGTGTCGAGGTCGGTCAACGGCCGCAGACCGAACAAATCGGCGTACTCCATCAGGTCATGGCGCGCCGTGATCTCGAATGACGGCAGATCCAAGCGAAACGAGTCATACGGTTCCCAGGACTCCACTCGTCTGACTTGCAGTCCGGGTCCCCGGCCTTTGAACTCCGTCGCCGGGCAGACCTCGGCCTCGCCGGACAGCTCACCCAACCCGGCTCCCAGCACGTCGGCGGGCTGTGAGTCGCCGAGAAGAAGGTGGACGTCGACGTCGCCGTCACCTTCGACGATGACGCGGGTCACCGCACCGTCGAGGACCGCGGCTGCAGCGAGGTCGTGGGTGACACGGCTCAGCCACTGCTGATCGGGCTCCGTCGACTTCCAATCTCCGCTCCGGGGGCGAGCGTCAAAGGGCGCGCACCACTTCACCTTCGCGGCGAGGGCGGAGGCGAGCACCATCACCATTTCGGGCGTCAGTTCCAGTGGAAACTTCTCGATGAGTCCACTGGTCTCCTGCGATGCCCACCGGTCCAGCGCCGCCTGATCGGTCAGCGTCCCGATCACACCCGCAGGTAACTGCGACGCCCACTCCTCGTGCAGTGGAAGGCCGCGACGCGTCCACAGCCCCAAGGCGGCCGTCGTCGACTCCCCCGCGCGCAGCAGGGAAATCAGCTCCAGCGCGTCCTGCACAGCGGACTCGGCCGGCCGCCCGATCGCCGCGGCGAGTTCCGAAGCAGCCGTCTCGTCGGCCGCCGAGGCCAGCAGCGCCAGCAGCGGCCAGAGCCCGGCGCCGGAGGCGACGAAGTCTTCGTCGCCGAGTCGGGCGCACCACTGCCCGGTCAGATCATTGGCGGCGTGCACCGCCGGGCTGATGGTGGTTGTCTTCTTCATATTCCCCTCCGTGCGACGGTGACGTCCTAGTACCAGAAGTCCTTGGCGTGCTCACGCCACCAGTTCTCGTCCATGGTGGCGAGCTGTTCGCCGATGAGATCGGTGACGGCGCGGGTGCCGATGTCGTTACAGAAGAAGACGAGTACGAGTTCGGATCCGTGTGCGTCCGGACTCATCGGCTCGCTGATAAGCCAGGCTTGCACCTTCCACGTCGGAAGAATCCGCTTGTCCGGTCTCAGGGAGATCGGCGGGATCATGAAGGCGGGACGTGCGCCCCACGCCGACGTGGATCGCCAGTTGCTGCTTCCGACCACCTCGTCCCAGATCCGCTCCGCAGAGCCCTCGAGAATGCCCGCGGTGGACTTCTGTCAACGGCAACCGAAAACTGATCAGCTGTCGGCAAGTGAAAATTGACCAGCTCGGTTCGTCATTGGTCCTCGGCGGTGGCGGTGGGGACGCGGCCGAGGTCTCGGT